>JAABUN010001247.1_pt1 | contig 58236 bp, 70 predicted proteins | sample 5559311 | NCBI WGS metagenome assembly JAABUN01 (sample SAMN10711877, study PRJNA513370) | rock metagenome | isolation source: Antarctica rocks | place: Antarctica: Victoria Land, Siegfried Peak sud
CTATCGACACTGGAAATGTAAAGACCGCCTGCTTGCGGACTTTCGGATGCCAGATGAACGTCCATGACTCCGACCGGATGCGCCGCATGATCCAGGACTCCGGTTACTCAGAAGTCGACCGGTACGAGGACGCGGACCTTGTGATTCTCAACACTTGCTACGTCCGTGAGAACGCCGTAGACCGAGTCAAAGGCCACCTCGGCGAACTTAACCGACTCCGCAAAACCGGTCGGGTAAAGAAAGTCGCCCTGACCGGATGCATAGGAGCCGCCGCCGAATCCTCCGAGCTTAAAAACACCTACAATATAGACTTGATCTTGGGTACTCATAATACATACGAGTTAGCTGAATTCGTTGGTTTGCCGGGGATGGAGGAGACGTACACTCCGGATCTCCCCGGTACTCAAGGCGAACATGCGGCCTTCGTCACTATAATGACTGGCTGCAACTACCAGTGCAGTTACTGCATCGTTCCTGCTGTGAGGGGCAGAATGCGCTGTCGCTCCTTGGAGGACATCGTTGACGAAGTACGAAATCTTGTTAGAAGCGGGACTCGGTACATCACTCTACTAGGTCAGACCGTGGACGCATGGAGGTATGACGGCAAAAGATTCCATGATCTCCTAGAAGCCGTGGCCGATGTAGCTCCGAGGGTAACTTTCACTACCAGTCATCCATCCAATATGGACGACAAGACTTTGCGCACCATGGGAAAGAGCGAGACTATAGTAAAGAGGCTCCACTTGCCTGTACAGTCCGGATCCGACAGGATGCTAAAGGTGATGCACCGGGGCTACAAATCCGATAGGTATCGACGTAAAATAGAAGTGTTTAGGGAGTCTGTTTCAGATGGAACTCTCTCAACAGACATAATAGTGGGCCACCCGGGCGAGACCCAGGAGGATCACGAGGAGACTCTTAGGCTCGTGGAAGATTGCGACTTCGACTCCGCATACGTCTTTAAGTTCTCGCCCAGGAGCGGAACCGAAGCCGCCGCAATGGACGACATCATCCCAGACAAAGTCATGCAGCTAAGATTCGCTCAGATACTTGGAAAGATAGAACGCAACGCCTCAACAAGCAACCAGGCTAAAGTAGGGCGCATCGAAGATGTGTACGTTCGCCACGGAGACACTGGCAGAGGCCGCGTTATAGGCGAGACTTGGAGTGGACACTCCGTACACTTAGTAATGGACAACGGAAGGACAGCTCGACCTGGGGATTACGTGTCCTCTATCATAGAGTCCGCCGGTCCTCACGCGCTCTACGCCAAACCTACGCAAGAAACGGGACAGTAGAAGTTGGAGAGGGTGATCTCGATATGTGGTCCCACCGCAAGCGGGAAGAGTGATCTCTCCGACGATATCGCTGATTTACTTTCAGATCGTTCCGGCACGCTGGTGCCGACCATACTCGTCGACTCGATGCAGGTCTACAAAGAAATACCCATAATATCTAATCAGACACGCAGGAGATCCGCTGAACTGATGGGGATAATAAGCGTCGATGAGGAGTGGAACGTCGCCAAACACCGTAAAGAGTCAGATCGGATCCTGCATGGCTGTAGCTCTAAGTTCTGTGTGCTTGACGCGGGGACGGGGATGTACTTGAACGCAATACTAATGGATATACAACTTGCGCCGAATGTCGACACGCGCACCAGGCAGGCCGCTGAATGTATCGTGGCTGTCCATAACTCGACTAGCAACGCAAGACGAGAGAGCCGTCGGATGGAGTTGGAGATCTCAGGCGCTGCGCTGAGGGGATCAGTCTGGGATGCGCGACTCCGCTTCGACACGGATCTCATTTATATCCGCCCGCCGAAGGACGAGCTAGCCAAGTCAATAGAGCGAAGAACAAGACGTATAATGGACTTTGCGGAACCCGAGATCCAGACCCTTCGCACGATGTCCGAAGAAGGAACCCAGATCACCCCTCAGGTAAAATCCGCTATCGGTATAAGAGAAATAGAAGCCTACCTTGCGGGCAAAACCACATTCGAGGAAGCGACCAGTGGGATCACATCTCGGACCAGAGCCCTGGCCAAACGACAACTGACGTGGTTCGAAAAACTCGTCAAAACCCTGAACAAGAAGCCAGATGTCAGAGTCGTAGAAATTGCCAACGCGGCAGAGTTCGACCACAGCATGCTCGGTGCGGATTCTTGATGGAGGAGTCACTCAAAGCAGTATTGGTAGGAGCTGGGGAGGAACGGCACCTGGATGAGCTTGGGAGGCTCGTGGAGACGCTCGGGGCTGAATGCGTTGGAACAATGGAGCAGGCGCGGCGTGATGGATCGGGCTACATTGGAAAGGGCAAACGTCAAGAGTTAAGTGCTCTGGTTAGCGAAACCGACGCTGATTTTGTAGTGACTGACGATGAGTTGACCGCTTCTCAGGCACGCGTCCTTGAGAGGGATTGCGGTGTCGAGGTTGTGGATCGGACGGCTTTAATCATCAGGATATTCGAGTCCCACGCAAGGGACGCGGCCAGCAGGTTGGAAGTGGAACTAGCCGATCTCACTTACCGGCTCCCCAGAGTCAAGGGCAGTAGCGAAGCCCTAAGTCGTCTGGGAGGGGGCGGAATGACAACGCGAGGCCCAGGAGAGCAGAAACTCGAATACGATAGACGCGTTATACGGGAGAGAATACAAACTATAACCAAACGTCTCAGACAAGAGGGCCTGTCCCGAGACATTCAAAACCGCCGAAGGAAAGAACATCAGGGACCTCCCACAGTAGCCCTTGTCGGGTATACCAACGCGGGAAAGACAACAATCCTAAACTCACTAAGTGGTGCAGAGAGATCCACCAAAGACCGCCTATTCGAAACACTGGAGACCACTACCAGGCTAGTCCAAACTGTAAAGACAGATAATACTTTTGAGTCTAGGCCGGACTTCTTGATTACAGACACGGTTGGATTTATACAAAAACTTCCCACCCAGTTGGTTCACTCATTCGCTAGTACTCTTCAGACAGCGAGAGAATCAGACATTATAGTTCTTTGTGCAGACGCATCTAGTGGGGATCTAGAAGAGAACATAAAGACAGTAAAGAGTACGCTATCTCAAGGTGGAGCGGAGAACTCGGACTACATACTCTGTCTGAACAAGGTAGACCTACTAGCAGGCGACGATCTGAAATCGCTAGAGGAAAGATACAGGGAAGATGTAACCATCAGTGCCGCGCAAAACACCGAAGCCCTCGCTGATCGCATACACAAAGAAATATCCGCATTCCGCCCCAAAGTGAAACTTCTGATCCCACACGAGCAGTATGGCCTGGTAGCTGAACTTTACCGTACATCAGAGATACATTCCTCGGAGAATGTGAATGAAGGAGTGGCTCTCGAAGCCTCGATCCCAAAATCACAGGTCGGGAAGTACGCCAAATACATACTGTAATAGAACGCTCCGAATACCACCAGTTTCCGATAAGTACAATTCTCGGAAACTGACTAACTGTGTTGTGAATAGCATGTAAATCAGGACTAACGGGTCAGAGGTCTGGGATTCCAGAGGAGCTTATCCCCGATTTCCGTTCCGACCGGTTGATGGCTTTTTGCGCGTCTGGCAAGCGAAAGGATCGCAGGGGTCAGTATACGCTCGACTTCGAGCGAGAGTTCATTTGCCTCTCGGAAACCCGACCACTGTTCGAGAAATGGAGATCGCCCCATCTGACCGAACAGGTCGTTGCCATAGTACGTACCATCGTACTTGTGTTTCAACCAAAGGCCAAAGTAACTAGCGTGAGGCTCATGGCTTATACATCAGCTCGTGGATGATGGCTAAGCTTCCCATATATAGTGCTGTACTCAGACGTAGGATGAACATATAGTTAAAGGTAATATTACCTCGGCTTGAGCTTTGACTTTAGAGAGTCTCGGTCTTTATAATATGTTCCATATTATAAAGAAATGGGAGGTATCGTGATCTCGGAGATAAGTCTGCCTATCAAGATAGCTGCAGTCACTTTGATCCTAGCCTGCGGGTTCACGGGCCGTATGGTTTGGGTCTACGCTGTTGGTAGCGAGACCAGCAACATAAACGTCTCCAGGATAGCTAATGCTCAGGCTAACAACACAAACTCCTCAAGCTCGGGTAGTGAGCAAACAGGCATAACCAAAGCTGTGGAAGTAACGCCATCCGGCTCATCGGTTGAAGAACTGGCCGTTGAAGACGGCAGTGACACAGCTACGGTATCCCAATACGGCGACGTTACAACATCAGCGGACCAATATGTCGATTCCACCGGCTCGGAAGACAGCAATGACTTGATGAATGCTGGCGGACCAAGCTCTGGATACGTACCGGTAATGAGGGACGGCTCCTGCCCCGTTGAGTTTCCTCATATCGATTCCACAGGTTGCTATTCACGTTAACCGTGCGATCTTAGTCTCTGGTAATGATGTCTGACGTATTATGCGGTCACAAGGGGAGGGTATTGTATTGGTAGGCTTTGCTGGATATTTCTTCGGCTCGGCGGACGTAGCGCATGGTTGTTTTGGGATCCGAGTGGCCTAGGAATTGCTGGATCACGAGTAGTGGGGCTTCGTTTACGGCCATGTTTGTGCCTACTGTGTGGCGGATGGAGTGTGGGCTTATGGCTTTGGTAATGTCGGCAGCTCGAACGTGTTTCTTTATCAGGTAGCGGATCGAGCGAGTGGTTAGTGGTTGATCCTTGCCCTCTCGGGAGCTGAAGAGCGGCTTGCGAGCGTCGGCGTGAGATGTGAGACTCCTACCGGAAGCCAGCACGTAGCGTTGGACTAGAACCCAGAGTTCCGGCGATACTGGGACGTTGCGGATCTTATCTCCCTTGCCGAGGACTCTTAGGAAAACCTGATCCCGCCCCGTCTCCTGGAAGTCCTTGATCTTGAGCCCGACCAACTCTGCTTCCCGCAATCCACACCCAGCCATTACGGCAATCAACGCATAATCCCGATGACTATGAGCCCTTGCCACAGACAACATCCGGGTCAACTCATCCTCTGTCAAAACGTTGTAAGCGGAGTCCTGGGTTACCTTGGGACTCTTGGCGAAAAACCGGACAGCCTCTGGGTTCACAGTAGTCTCTCCGGACATGTACGTGAACACCAGGAAACGACGCAACACAGCCAACTTCTTCGCGACTGTAGCCCTCGCGTACACCTTCAACAAGTGCTCACGATATAACGAAACATCCTCCACACTCGTCTCCCCCATGGGTTTATCCAACTCATCCCTGAGATACGAGACGAACATGTTTATCTCTGTATTATAGGTCTTAACAGTCTGTGGGCTTGAGAGGGTGCGCAAGTATAAGGAGATGAGTTGTTGGTTGGTGTCGTTGTCTGTTTGCTGAGGATGTTGGTGTGTCTGGGGCTGTAGAGCGTTTTCAGGCATCGGGAGTGTAGTAGGTTAGAACGGAGGTTACCTGGTACGGGTCTAGGAGATTGCGGCCCTTCAAGTAGCTCAGTTCGATTAGGAATGCCGTGCCCGCGACTACTCCCCCGGCATTCTCGACCAGATCGCACATGGCTCGGGCGGTTCCGCCGGTCGCTAATAGGTCGTCGGTTACGAGGACACGAGCTCCGGGTTGGATGGCGTCCGCGTGGGCTTCGAGGGAATCGGTGCCGTATTCGAGTTCGTAGGAAGCGGAGATGGTCTCTCGTGGAAGTTTGTTTGGTTTTCGAGCTAGTACGAGGCCTTTGCGGGTACTGTAGGCCAGGGCGGTCCCGAAGACGAAGCCGCGAGCTTCGGCGGAGAAGATCAAGTCGTACTCGATATTCTCGACAGCGGCCGCGAGAGCGTCGACGGCTTCATGGAGCGCTGGACCGTTCTCTATCAGAGGAGTTATGTCTTTGAAGGAGATGCCGGGTTTCGGGTAGTCCGGAACGTTCCTTATATGGCGTTCTATCTCGATCATGTAGTGAAAGAGTCGATGATGTTAGCCATGATGAGCTCTTTCATGCGCGAGTCGACGGCGGCGAGATTGCGAGCCTTGTTGACAGCTTCGGCGACTCGCTGCTCGTCTCCAGAGCGGAGTTCGGGGTTGAGGATCTGCTTGAACATCGCGGCTTCCCGGTCAACGGCGGCCATTATGCCCCGAAGGTGACGAGGCTGTATGGAGTATTTGGACATCTCCATAGCCATGCGGGCTATCTCGACATCGCGCTGAGTAAGTTCTCCGCCGCGCCCGATCAAGCCCACGGAGATCAACTCGTCCACGAATCGAGGCTCGGTCTCAAGGGTGTCCGACAACTCCTCGCGGGTGTAGGTTCGGTCTTCGAGAACTCGCGAGAGATCCTGGGATGAATCGCCGCCGGAGGATGGAATCGGCGTGCCGCCCTCGATGCGCTTCTTTATAACCTTGAGGGGGAGATATTCCTTGTCCTGAAGGGTGAGTATGTACTTCAAAAGCTCGACGTCTTGGCTTGAGAAGAGCCGATATCCACCGCGAGTACGGGAGAGGTTGATCAATCGCCGACGTTCCAGGTAGCGTATCTTGCTCACCGACAGGGTCGGGAAATCCTGCCTGAGCCGCTGGACCACCTCGCCTATGGTGTAGCTGTCCTTAGCGCCGCCGTTCTCCAAAATGTGCCTCACTTCCGTTCCGACCCCGCTGTCAGCGAAGTTTTTCGCCTTCCTTGCCGTGTATCTCTTACGTGAACACGAACTTGAACCTGAACTTGCCTACCTGTATCTCGTCTCCGTTTCTCAGATCCACGGAGTCGACCCGAACCCGATTGACGTACGTACCGTTCAGGCTACCGGTGTCCCGGATGCGAAAGCTACGCGCTCCCTGCAGTATCTCGGCATGGTTCCGGGATACGGTCACGTCGTCGAGAAAAATGTTGCTCTCAGGGCCTCGGCCTACGGTGACAACCTCTGCGCCAATATCGTGCATCCTACGGCCAGCGGTGCCTTCGACTTGGTCGAGTTCGATCAGAGCGGCGCCGTCTGGAGCCTCTGAACCATCATCCGTATCGGCGAACTCATCAGCGAAACTCGGTGAATACGACACAGTGGACTGGCCGTGGACGAGCTTTGTGCCACATTCGGCGCAGAACTTCATATCGGGAGTAACCGAGGAACCGCATTCGGGACAGTGACTCAAAGATCACCCTTCTCGTCCGGGCCGCCGGAACGAGCTCTGGACTCTTCGCCAAGTAAAACCCGCGCCAGTTCCTCGGGCGACCGCGAAACTTCCCCCCGACCGACCAGCTCGGAGCGGATCAAGTCGATACGCCCCTGCAGGAGCCGCCTCCGGTAACTTACTACCCGCTCCTCGTCACTCAAACGCTGCAACAAACCACGCAAATCACTCGGGTTCAAGGACGTGAGATCGGAAATCTCGGACCAATCCATACCCTCCGCACCAAACTCTTCCATTTCATCGTTTCCCTGCTCGTTCATTTCCGCAGTATAACCTCCCCTTAACCTGAAGTACAGTCTTAAAGTGTATCTTTCAACCAGAACCCGACCCTTTCAGCGGCTACTCCTTACTTTTACAGCCACGCTAACGCCTTCCAGCTCGTATTTTCCGCGTATAGAGTTCTCCAAAAACCGGACGTAGCTGTCTGGAACGTCGTTGGGTCTGTTGGCGAAGACCGTGAATCGTGGCGGCGACGTGCCGGTCTGGGTTCCGTACCGGATCTTGACTCCCCTGGGCGGCGCTGTGCGACCAACCAACTGATTTATGTACTCTGCAACCTCGTGGGTCGGCACTCGGCGCTCGAAAGCTCGCCGTAGCCTGTCGGCGAAAAGCAGGACCTCGTCCACGCCGGAGCCTGTTAGGGCAGAGATGGTTTTTACAGGTGGTTTCAGGTCCGTCATTCTCCGGTTGATGGTCTCTTCTATCTCTTGGATCCTGTCCGGCGGAACGAGATCGCTTTTGTTGAGGATTACGCCGCAGGAGCGTCCAGCATCTTCGATTCGTCGGGCTAGTTGGAGATCTCCCCCAACCACTCCCTCGACAGCGTCGACTACCAGCAGCGAGACACTGGCGCTCCGGATTGCCTCCTCGGTCCTCAATGCGGAGTAGAACGGCACACCCTCGGCACGCTTAGCACTCCTATTAACACCCGCCGTATCGAGCAGGATGTAATGAACAAGACCATCTTCGCCTTCGAGGACCACCTCTCCGGCCACGGAATCCGTTGTAGTACCGGACATGTCTGACACTACCGCCCTCTCTGAGTCGAGTAAGCGGTTGAGCAAGGTGCTCTTGCCGACGTTTGGGCGACCGATGATCGCCAACTTAGGTACGTCCGTGGCGTCTTCTTCCTCGACCTCCGGCAGGAGTCCCACTATTACGTCGAGGAGATCTCCCATACGGAGGCCGTGTGACGCGGACACGGGATGCGGCTCCCCTTCGCCTAGCGCGTGAAAATCGTGGCGGGGCAGGTCATTGCCGGGGTCGTCGAGCTTGTTGACGGCCAGGACAACCCGACCACGTACCCGCCGCAACTCACGCGCTACCGCGGCATCGACTTCGGTCGGCCCCAAGCGAGAATCAACGAGGTGCAATATTACATCAGCGTCTTCGACCGCGACTTTCGCCTGCAAGGTTACCGAGGCGGCCAGACCGCCACGAGCCGTTGGCTCCATGCCTCCTGTATCGACCAGCAGGAACTCCCGCCCAGCCCACTCGGCCCGGTTGTACGAACGGTCGCGGGTGGTCCCAGCAGTCTCGGACACAACCGCCTGCCGTCGCCCGAGAACTCTATTGAGGAACGTGCTTTTTCCCACGTTAGGCGCTCCGACTATGGCTACAACAGGTAAGTTACTCATCCTTCCACCAGCGGCCCTTGAGGCGGAAGCTTGTATATGACTCGAAGCACCTCATCCGCAGCGGAACGATACGCTTTTCCGCCTCTCAGGGTGTTGTCCAGGTTAAATGGAGGGCCAATATGTATTATGAGTCTCTCACCTTTCAGGCGGGCAGGGATGGAGGGAATTTTTCCTACATGGACGGGGAGAACGGGGGCGTCGCCCCGGATCGCGAGCATCACGGCTCCGCTTTTGGCTTCTCGGGCGGTTCCGTCGTTGCGGTGGGTGCCTTCCGGGAAGATGCCTAGAGCCCATCCTACGGAGAGGAAGTTGAGAGCTAAACGAAGACCGGCGCGACCGCCACTCTCGCGGTCTACGGCGAAGGAGCCGATGAATGTGAAGAACCAGTCGCCAGGGCCGGTGAAGAGTTGTCTCTTTGCCATCCACTGCATCCGGCGCGGCACGGCCATGCAGATCAGGACCGGGTCCGCGTACTGGCTGTGGTTGGCGGCGATCACCAATCGGCCTTTTCTGGGTACGTTCTCGACTCCAACCACCTTGAATCCGAAGAATAGGCTTCCGAGGAAGCGCATCGTCTTACGGAACAGCCAGTAACGTGCGGACATCTTCTCCGGTCGGCTATTACCGGGATAAACGCTAGTCTCACTCATGGTTCTTGTTCCTCTCCGCCAGTCCGACAACTTGAGAGACGACATCCTCAAGGGACAAGCCCGTAGTATCTATAACAACAGCGTCCGACGCGGCCTTTAGCGGTGAAGCCTCGCGTTCAGCATCGCGCTGATCCCGTAGCAGCATAGCTGCCTGGATCCGCTCCAGCTCCCCCTCACGGCCACTCTGAACCGCCCGACGGCGAGCCCGCTCCTCGGGTGCGGCGAACAAGAAGACCTTGACCTCGGCATCCGGCAACACCACCGTCCCAATATCGCGCCCCTCGACCACAGCCCCGCCAGACTTCCGAGCTTCATCCGCCGCCGAGCGCTGCACGTTCAGTAGAACCTCCCGAACAGCGGGATACGCGGAGACCTGGGAGGCGACCGCCGTCACCTCTGGGGTCCGTAGCTCGCCTTCGGGGACCGTCTGACCATCAATTCGTGCTTCTTCTACACCCAAGCCGACACGACTAGCGAGGGTAGAGAGAGTATCGGGATCCGATGGATCCGCATCCTCTTGTAGTGCCAGCAAGGCGACTGCCCGGTATGCCGCGCCGGTGTTCAGGTTGACTAGGCCCAGACGCTCGGCCACAGCGCGGGCCACGGAGCTTTTGCCAGACCCGGCGGGTCCGTCTATGGTTACGAGAAGTCCTTCCATCGGCGAGAAAGTATATCCGATTCCGCTGCGACTCTTAGTGGTGGTCTGTATTCCTATCCCAGTGACTTCAGACGCTCGAAATAGTCCGGGAATGTCTTGGTGACAACACCGGGGTTCTGGATCCGTATTCCCGGGGTCGCGAGGCCCGAGACCGCGAACGCCATCGCCAAACGATGATCCCCATACGTCTCCACTTTTCCGGGGGATATTGGTCCAGGGGTTATGTGAAGTGAATCCGGTCTTTCTTCGACTTGGATGCCGAGTTTTCCGAGTTCCGTGGCTACGGCGGAGATCCGATCCGTCTCCTGATGTCGCGTGTGTCCTATGTTCTTGATGGTAGTCGGAGACGAAGCGAACGGCGCGATGGCAGCTAGCGTGATCATGGTGTCCGAGAAAGCGTTCATATCCACCTCGATCCCCTTCAACTCCTCCGGCCCTCGAACCTCCACATGATCCAGGGCAACTTCGACCTCGCATCCCATCGCCTCGAGAACCTCTGCGAACCGGAGATCCCCCTGCGGCGACCCGAAACCAAGCCCCGGTATCCGGATACGTCCCCCCGTGACAGCCGCGGCCGCCATAAAATAGGACGCACCCGAAGCATCCGGCTCGACAAAATAATCTCGACCTGTGTAGAAGCCCGGCTCGACCACGAAACTCCGATAATCTTCCGAGACTCCGACATCAATCCCGAATTCCCGCATTACGTCGACCGTGATCCCGACATAAGGCAGCCCCTGCCGGGTGGTCTCGACATGAAGCTCGATCTTCTCTGACGCATACGGCGCGACCAACAAAATCCCACTCAAGAATTGACTGCTCTTGTCCCCCGAAACCCGCGAAACTCCACCTCGAATTCCACCGCCTCGGACTACTAAAGGAAACTTCCCCGCCTCTATTTCATACTCGATTCCAACACCAAGAGTCCACAATGCCTCCACGAGATCCTCGACAGGACGCTCTCGCATCCTCGGAACCCCATCCACCCGATACGGCCCATCCCCCAGGGCCAATACCGGCGGCAGAAACCGCGCGACCGTCCCAGCGTTGCCTACGAATAATTCGACATCACTCTTGGGTATTATGCCTCTTTGTCCTCGTATGTGAATCGAGTTTGTATTTTGGTCTGTGTTGGTTGGGATACCGATCTTGGTCAAGGAGTCTAAGAGCCAGTATGAATCGTCGCTTATCAGGGGATTTTGTATTGTTGACGGGCCATCGGCTAGAGCAGCGGCTATGAGAGCTCGATTGGTTACGGATTTAGAGCCGGGAACCTGGATCTCCGCGTCGATAGGTTCGTGGAGCGGGTGAATCTCGATCTCATCAGGAAACTCTCCCCGAACGTCTTCTACAGTGAAATCCTGGCCCGCGACACCGACTACACGATTCATGATAACTTTCTAATTTCATCGGGGGTTAGCGGACGTGTCTCTCCTTCGGGCAGGTCGTCAAGTAAGACTGAGCCCACCCGGATACGCTGCAGGGAGAGCAAGTGAATGCCGACAGCGTGGCACGCTCGGCGTATTATGCGGTTACGGCCTTCGTGAATGGTCAGGTCCAGAGTGGTGTGGCGCAGTTTTGTTTGCTGGTTCTCTAGTTTCGGCGAGTGCATCTTTCCGTCTTCGAGGGTTGGTCCGGCTGCCAGTGCTTCTAGGGCGGAGTCAAGTAAAGGGTTTCGGATTGTGAGACGGTATTGCTTCTCGATCTCGGTCGAAGGGTGTGAGATCCGGTGCGCGAGCTTACCGTCGTTTGTCAGGATCAAGAGCCCATGAGTGTCCACGTCGAGGCGTCCTACAGGTACTAAGCCAGGTACGTTTTGGGGCATTAATTCGACCACTGTGGGTCGGCCCCGGTCGTCAGTCAGGGTGGTCAGGTATCCCGATGGTTTGTTGAAGGCGAGGTAGACGAGGGTCTCTGGTAGAGCTACTGGTTCGCCGTCTAGAGTGACGGTGTCAGTTTGGTTCACGCTCTCGCCGAGTGTGGCGGTCGCGCCGTTGATGGTGACGCGGCCAGCGATGATCAAGGCTTCCGCCTTTCGCCGCGACGGCGATGCTCCGCTGCGAGCGAGAAACGCCTGAAGACGCATGTTTAGAGGGCTCCGTTCTCTGGATCGGAGCCCTCAGGGATATCGGTGGCACCGGTGAGTCGTTCGCGTACTCGTGCAAGTTCTTCCGGTCCGACAAGCGTTTCGAGCGGCGGAAAGTCTTCCTGGGAGGCCGCGCCGGTGGCAGCCAGAAACTCGTCGGTGGTTGCCAGAAGAGCCGGTGCGCCGGGACTGTCGATATCTGCGCCGGTCTCTTTGAGAAGGCCGCGTTCAAGGAGGCCGCGGACGACCGTATCCGAGTTCACGCCTCGGGTTGCCGAGATCGCACCTCGCGTCACTGGCCCCATGTACAGGGTGCAGGATAGGACTTCGAGCGCGGCGGAAGAGAGCGGCGTGGGACGCGCTTCATCTCGATACCGCTCGATGGCCGGAGCGCAGGCCGGGTTTGTGGCGAGCTGATAACCCCCCGCGACCGATCGGAGAACTATTCCCGAAGTCTCGGGTGCGTATCTAGCAGCGAGGTCTTCCAGAGCCGGTCTTAGGGCATCTTCGGAGAGTCCCGTGGCGGCTTCGAGGGTTCTCTCGTTTACGGGACGGGGGCTTACTAAAAGGACGGCTTCTACGAGGGCTGAGGGCGTTGGTGGGTTCATCGTACCGGTTCCAGGGTTAAGGGGCCGAACTGTTCTGCTTGATGGAGCGTCAGACGGCCTTCATAAGCCAGGGAGAGGGCGGCGGCGAAGGTTACGGCTGAATGGAGACGGTCCATTTTGGCGGTGAGTACCTCGTAGGAGATCGCGCCGTGGGCCAGAGAGGTGCGGATGACGGCGGCTAGATCTTGCAGGGTGAGTGTTATGGTCCCGAGGTGCTCGACCGGTGGCTCCACGAGCCGCGAGAACGTCCGACGGGTAGCGAGGTTCAGTTTGTCTTGGCGGATATGCAATTTTCCGGGACGAGGCGGGGCGAAATGGGCCGAAGGGTGGAAACCTGAGTTCTCGTCGAAGCGGTCGCGCAGGGCTTCCGCGCCGCGCTTTATCTTCAAGTATTGGTGGACGCGGGCCGCGAGTTGCTCTGGAGAGAGGGCTTCGCCGTCCTCGTCGTCGGGTTCCGGGTCGAGGGCCGGGAGCAGGGAGCGAGTCTTCAGGAGGACGAGAGCTGTGGCGGAGCCAGCGAAATCCGTGTCACGGTCCAGGGCGTCGGGGGATTCAGCGGGTCTCGATGCGAGGTAGTGAGAGACGATCTCGCGCAGGGGAACCTCGAAGATCTCGATCTCATCCTTGAGGATCAAGGCCAACAGCCACTCATAAGGTCCAGAATACACATCCAGTTCGACGGTGAACTCTGAAAGGGATCGTCCGGTTTGATTCGAGAAGCTCATCGAAGCTCCCGGTGTAGCGGGAGTACGGCGGAGAGCTGCTGATATTCCGCGCCGGTAGCGCGAGCGAGGTTGGGGTCAACAACCCGGCCTTCAGCGACGGCTACACCTCGGGAGAGACCCGCATCGGCGTTCAGGGCGTCAACAAGACCGGTTCCAGCTATTTTGTGAACGTATGGCAGGAGAGCATTAGAGAGAGCGCGGGTCGCAGTCACGGGGACGGACGCCGGGACGTTCTTGACGCAGTAGTGGATCACACCGGATTCCGTGAATATCGGGTCGGTGAGAGTGGTGGGTCGGGAAGTCTCGACGCATCCACCGTAATCGACGTCAACGTCCACGATCACGGTACCCTCGCTCATCCGCTCGACGGTCGCTCGGTCGACGAGGTGAGGAGTGCGGGATCCCACAACGAAAATCGCTCCTATAACGAGATCCGCGCGTGCGACAGCCTCCGCAATGCCCATCCTACTCCCGGACAGGGTAGAGAAATTCCGCAGGCGACGGCCTTCGAGTTCCCGCAGGCGATTGAGGTCGCAGTCTATTACAACTACTTCGGCTCCAAGGCCGCTGGCTACGCGGGCAGCACCCGAGCCGACGATACCGCCGCCAAGAATCACGACTCGCCCCGGACGTACGCCAGTTGCGCCGCCTAGCAGGATGCCTCGACCGCCAGCCGGACGTTGCAGGTAATGAGCCCCGATCTGAGGTGTCAATCGACCGGCGATCTCGCTCATTGGAGTCAGGATCGGGAGCTTCCCTCTACCGTCCCGAATGGTCTCCATCGCGAGCCCCACGCACCGGGCACGTAGAAGAGCCGCCGTCAACTCCGGGTTGATCGGCAATGACAGGAAGGCCAAGAGGATCAAACCCTCCTTCAAATACCCATACTCCTCCTTGATCGGTCCATATACCTTCGCTACCAACTCGGAATCCGCATATACCTGAGCTGCAGACTCCACAAGCCTCGCTCCGGCGGCCTCGTACTCGGCATCCGGGATGCTGGACCCTCCCCCTGCACCTTGCTGCACAAATACACGATGACCAGCCCGCGTCAGCTCATGCACGGAATGCGGCGCGAGCGATACCCGACTCTCGCCGGGCGTGATCTCCGTGACGACCCCAATCCTCATGCCCTCTCCTCCAGACAGAGCGCAACCGCAGCCGCAGCCGCATCAAAAAACACCGGATCTTCATTGTACAAACGTCCCATACTACGGAAGACTACCCCGAACCGCTCCTCTAATCCACGCGCATCGCGGTCCATCGGTATAAAGCTGTGCCGCGATGAAACTCCCGAAGGTTGCTCGATGCTGTTCGGAAGGGCTATCCGGCACCCCACGAGCGTCGCCTCCAGAGCCGCGAGCGTGTGGTGCGAAATCCCCTGATGTCGCGCCCGAGCGTCGGCATTCGATACCCGAGGCGCGAACACGGGCTCTGCCCCAAGCGATACGGAGGCGTTCGCCGATATAGCCGCCGACATACCACCGTGCGCGTGGGATGTGGATGTCCCGACGACTCCTGGGCCTATCCCGACCAAAACCACGTCCGCAACCGCCGCCGCCGTCAACAATCCCGAGTAAACGTTGGCTGATTCGAGATCCCCCCCAAAACAACTCCCGCAAGAGACCACCGCATGCAAAAGCCCCAACTCTTTAAGCTCCTGACAAATCCGGCTGACCCCAACAGGCAAAGCACCACCCTCCTGCCAAACAAGCGCTACCCGAGCACCGGGCCGCAGATCCGCGACCGCGCAACATGCCGGGGCGAGATGCGAGTGCAACGGCAACACTACGACCGGAACACCTTCGAGTGTCGTCGCCTGCTGCGACTGAGAGACCGGAAACTGCAGCGGCGTGTATGGCAGCTTCATAAAATGGTCATTGTTGGTCGGGGATTCGCCTCCCGCCGTCGGCAACACAAAGGCTAGTCCCCCCGTGCCGAGACCCATCTCTATGCCAGCGGTGTTAGCTAACACGGTCTCTCCGGGGGTTGGAATATCTCCGAGTTCCGGGTATACGACGCCCGGATGTGTCTCCCCGGCCAATGGTCCATCCAGAAGATCCAACTCAACCCGACCATCCACGACTCCCCTTGAAACCACCCGACACTGACGTAGCACAACCTTCAGCATATTAGCTTTCAGAGCCCACAATCGTCCACGCCGGAAGCGAAAGAACAAAGTCCGCCACACTGAAACCTTCTCCTACACCAACGCCCACGACTGCGTCCGGCGGCATCTTTCGACTCCAAGAAGGCGCAACTTCGACCCGGTGACCGCCGCTGCAGAGATCCCGCGCTACCTGTCTGACCACACCTGGCGCGACCGTAAACGGGTGACTGACCCGAACCGTCCGAACCTCCAGTACGGCATCAGACAAGGCCGCAAACTCCGTCAGGGTGCGTAGCGTCTCTTCGAGCAACCGTGAGAGCTCCCGTGACTCGAAAGCAGCCACCTCGCCGGAGATTTCCCGGTGCGCGGCTTCCCGGTCTTCGGTCTCTGTGATGATGCGCCGATACTCCTCGCAAGTGAGGGGCCGTATAGGGGCGATCTTCGGCATATCAGTGGGAGTTCGCCAAGTCAGAGTTGCGTGGAAGGTTGTGCGACCGGCTATTTTCGTTGTCACGAAGCCCGCTGGTTCGTCGATGAGCAAGCCGACGGTTTTGCGGGCTGTCACGGGTTTTGTCCGTGAGTGGACGACGTTCAGTGGGCCGCCCGCTCTTCGCTCACGGTTGTGGTCTCCTCGGGATCGTCGGCTTGTTTTGGATTGTCGCTATTTTCGCGGCATGCGCCTACGAAACCCTTGAAAAGTGGGTGCGGGCGGAGGGGGCGGCTCTTGAATTCCGGGTGGAATTGGCTGCCGATGAAGAAGGGATGATCCTTTAACTCCGCGATCTCCACTAGCCGACCATCCGGCGATGTGCCGGAGAAGATCATCCCGGCTTCGGTGAGGGTGTCCCGGTAGCCGTTGTTCACTTCGTAGCGGTGCCGGTGCCGCTCGTCCACGAGCTCCGACTCATAGACCTCCGAAGCTAAGGTGCCTGGTATGACCTTGCATGGGTAGCGCCCGAGGCGCATCGTGCCGCCCTTATCCACGCCGACTTGATCCGCCATTATGTCGATCACCGGGTGAGGGGTTTCGCTCTCGAATTCCGTCGAGTTAGCCATTTCGAGCCCCGCGACATTCCGGGCGAATTCGATCACCACGATCTGCATCCCGAGACACAATCCGAGGTACGGAGTCCCAGTCTCCCGAGCATAACGAGCCGCCGAGATCTTCCCCTCAGTCCCTCGATGCCCGAATCCCGGCAAGACCAACACGCCATCGGCCCCCGCCAACAACTCCTCCGTCGTCGCCCGATCCGTGAGCGTCTCAGAGTCGACCCAGTCCAAAACGACCTTGCATCCGTGATGTCCACCCGCATGTCCGAGAGCCTCCACAACGGATAGGTAAGCGTCCTGGAGTTTTATGTACTTCCCGATAATAGCGATGTTCACCGTATCCTTAGCACCAAGGATGCGAGCGACCAGTTGACGCCATTCTTCGAGTTCCACCGGCGGCGCTGGCAATCCAAGTTTCTCAAGTACCAGGTCGTCCAAACCTTCGTCGTGCAGGCTCAGGGGGATGTCATAGAGGGTTGGGGCATTCTCGGCGGGGATCACGGAATCGAACTCCGTATCTCCGAAGAGCGCGATCTTCCTCCGGATTTCCTCGCTTATCGGACGATCCGCCCGACAGATAAGTACGTCGGGGCTTATCCCGATTTCACGCAGCCTCTGGGCGGAGTGCTGGGTCGGCTTTGTCTTTAGCTCTCCCGCCGCTTCGATATACGGCACGTAGGAGACGTGGACGTAGATCACATTCTGCCGCCCAACATCGTTTCTGAACTGCCGGATCGCCTCCAGGAAAGGCAAACTCTCTATGTCGCCGACCGTACCGCCGATCTCGGTGATGACTATGTCCATCTCCTGCCCGAGACGACCTATGCGGCTCTTTATCTCGTTGGTGATGTGCGGTATGACCTGCACTGTCGCCCCGAGATAATCACCCCGCCGCTCACGACTTATGACCTCCCAGTAAACGCTTCCGGTAGTCACGTTCGAGAGCCTTCCCAGGTTCTCGTCCAGGAAACGCTCGTAATGGCCGAGGTCTAGATCCGTCTCCGCACCATCCTCGGTGACGTAGACCTCACCGTGTTGGTAAGGGTTCATCGTGCCAGGGTCGACGTTGATGTAAGGATCGAATTTCTGGAGCACGACCTTATATCCCCGGTTCTTCAGGAGCATTCCGAGCGCAGCCGCGCTGGTCCCCTTGCCGATGGACGAGACTACGCCGCCCGTAACGAAGATGTACTTCGTGTTATCGCTCATTAACTCTCCTTCCCCAAGCATCGAATCGCCGCAAAAAAGCTACCTCCTCTATAATTCTGGAGAACGAGAAGAACTCCGCCACAAGCGTGAGCCCGATAATCGCCACCAGAGAAAACCACCAGAAAATTCCGGGTCCGTGGAGCAGGATCAAAAACCCCATAACGCTACCCAAGATCGCCGCTCCCGCATCACCCAACATGATACGCCCTCTCAGGTCAAAATAAAATACCCCAAACAACCCACCAACTATCCCGGCGACCACAAACGCCCCACCTCCCACCGAAAAAACCATCAACCCAACCACCGGAATCCCAATGAACTTCAAAGCTCTTCCCGGCCTGAGATCCAACAAATTCGCCAAATTCGCGCTTCCCGCTAGGATGATCCCCCCAACAACTGCCTCCCATCCAAACCCAATTTCACAAACCCCAACTACCAGGGCTCCTGCGCCAAGCACCGCGACTTTCACCAAACCAGTGGTCACACGGCCTCGCGCCAAAGCCCCAAAATGCCCCGAGAAACCCTTGTCACCCACCCCGCCCCAAAGATCGTCTAGGAAGCCAACTACACCAGCCAATGCCACATAGATCAAAAAACAAGCGGCACCAACGTCCAGGCTCCCAACTCCCCCACCGATCATCCCGGACACTAACGTCAATAGTATTATAGGTAAAAGAACGATTCCAATGGCGGTCGGTATATTTTGGCCGGTGAAGTTTTGGCGTTTGGGGAGATACTGGTGGAATATGGTGAGAGTTGCGAGGGTTAGGATCGGGCCGAGGACCAATAGCGTTACCACGGGTGCCGAGTTCCCTTGAAGGCACGCACAATGTCGCGGCCCTGAAGAGCGCGGTGGGTGAAGCCAGCGAGAGATTTGCCAGTTGAGCGGTGCGTTAGAGGGATAGGGATTTCGCGAGGGACAATGCCCGCTGCCAGGAGGTCAAGGGTCATCCCTACTTCCGCCCCGAAGCCTGGCGCAATGCCTCGTAGTGCGTCCAAAGCTGGCAAGAGGAGTGCGCGTTGACCAGAGAGCGGTTCGGCGAACTCGTGGCCAGTTTGGTAAGCAATGGCGCGTCGGGTCATGGATTTCACTAGGCCAAATCCTCCGCCCTGTGCTGGCGGAAAGGCGGCTATGGATATAGGATTCCGTTCATCCAGGGCTGGGATCAGGGCTTCGAGTTTCGACGCGCTCGAACCGAGATCCGCATCGGCTAGCAAGATGACCGGTGGCGAATGAAGTCTCGCCCGCGAAAGACCTACACGAAAGGCGTTTCCTTTGCCGGACGGTTGTCCATTTTCCGCAGCTTGTACTAATTCCGCGCTGGCTGATCGGGCAATTTTAGCAGTGGAATCGTCGCTACCGTCGTCAACGACGATTATTTGGGTGAGGTTGGGTATCGAGTAGATCCCTTCCAGCGTTTCCGGGAGGCGGGCTGCCTCGTTGTGCGCGGGGATCACAGCTACGACAGAGAGATTCATAGAAGGAGTGTAGCGTGTCAAGCGGCGACTCTCAGGCGATCAGAGTCAAGCTGACTATCTGAAATGCTGATTAACTGACAGGCTCTGCAATCAGCCAGGGTCCGTTGGAAATATTTCAGAGGCCGAATCTTTTGTGCCGTACGCACCGTTAGATTCAGTGACGGCCAGGCGTACCAGGGCGGCGTGTCCGGCAGGACGGTCGGCGTAGTCTACGGAAGGAACCCCAATGTCGAGGAAGAGTGGTATCTCGGTGCGTTCGGCGGTCGAGGGTTCGGCTGCTATCACTTTGATTCCGGCTTCGATCCAAGTCTCGAAGATGGTGGTCTCGGCAGTATCGAGGCCGGTATCGTAGGCTTCTTTGTCCGGTGCGCCATCGCGACCACCGACAAAGACAATAACGTCCGGTGGCCCAGCGCCCTCTTCGCTTAATATATCCACGGCTTCGTCGATATAGAGAGATTCCGGATCGGCGTCCGGGCCGGTTACTTCGATGGGATCTGGTTCGTCCAGAGTAGTTAGCGAGATCGACTTGGCGCCCGCGTCGTCGAACGCGCTCTGCACGCTCTGGGTGGTATCCGCTTCAGCGAAGGGACCAGCCACTAGAGCCACATTCAAGTTCGTAAGGGTATCGGAGATCATCACCTGCGACATCCGCTCGGCCACCGCTTGTTCCTCTTGGGCACGTTCCGTTAACGTGGCGATCTCCTGGTTTCGTTCGGCGATTTCCTTATCTTGATCGTCGAGACGTTCGCGCACGTCTTGGATCTGGCCTCGCAAGCCCTGGGTTACCACGCCACCATCGGCCATTGCTACGCCGAGGAGTACGCCGACCGCAAGAGCCAGGAAGACGGAGATCAGCGAGATCAGGTGGTAACGGAGATCCGGCACTAAATCCCCAGCAAGAGCTGTAGCTTGATCGCGAGCAACTCAAAAATCCCGGATAATTGCCGTGACGAATACACGATGGCCGAAACCACCGTCAGTCCCGTAAAGACCAAAGCCACAAGCTGCCAAACGGAAGCCTGGACTGGATAGAGCTTGGAGACACCCTTCGCATCCACCAACTTCGCCCCGACTTTCAAGCGGGTAAGGAAAGTGGATGAAGCTCCCTTGCGGCCTTTATCCAGGAACTCGACCAGGCCCACGTGCGTGCCGACAGCCACGATCAACTCAGCCCCGCACTGCTCGGCGATCAGGATAGCTATATCCTCGGAGAGCCCCGGCGCGGCCAACGTGACAACATCCTTTATGCCGGCACTTTTCACGCGGTCGAGGCCGGGAGCGGAGCCGTTGGTGTAGGCATGAACCATTACGTGATCCGCCGCAACAAGAGCAGTATCGGTGACCGAATCCATATCGCCGAAGACCATGTGGAGCCGCGACCCGATTTCCAGAACCGCGTCAGCCCCGCCATCCACACCGATGATGAAGGGTTTGACTCCGCGTAGATACGGGCCTAGAGCGGCGAGATCCTGGCGGTAATCGTAGCCCCGAACTACTATGAGAACCTGTCGGCCCCGGATACTCCTGCGAACTACCGGTGGCACGTCCAGAGTCGAGAACAGAATGTCCCGCTCCTGGCGCATGAACTCCACCGTATTCTGGGCGAAATTTTCGAGGGCGTCGCCTACGCCGTCCTGGTTCTCGCGAAGACGCAGCTCGGCGGCTTCAAAGGAGAGATGCTCTCCGGTGGCGGCCAAGTCTCCGTCAAGGTACACGCCATCGCCGCGAACCTCGATCTCATCCCCCGTATTCACCCTCTCGAATACTTTCGACCCGACACCATCCAGGATATACACGCCAGCTCGCGCCAAGATAAACGGCCCGAGGTTCGGATAAAGGCCCGTCGAGGAGCCAGCCGCGTTCACTACGACGGTGACACCGGATTCGACTAGAGTTTCGGCTGTGACTCGGTCGAGATCCGGATGGTCTATCACGGCAATACTCCCCGGACCGAGCTTCGACACGATCTCCTTGGTCTTCTTGCCAAGCACCGCCCTACCGCAAAGCTTGAACTCCCCACCGGAACCACTGGAGACGACATCTGGCTTCTTGCGCCTGAAATAATCCCTCATCGTCCCACCAGAAGCTCTGAGGCGTGGGCCAACGAGGCTTCGTCAACCCGTCCCGAGAGCATCCGGGCCAACTCCCGGCGGCGTTCGTCGCCGTCCACGGCCCGAATACGGGTCAGCGTGCGACCGTCGGATTCCTCTTTCGCTACTACAATCTGAGTGCCAGCCTCAGAGGCGATCTGGGGCAGGTGCGTGATCGTCAAGACCTGGTTCCGCTGACCCAACTCCCGTAGCTTGGCTCCCACCGCCGTCGCCGTCTCACCACCAATTCCCGCATCCACCTCGTCGAAAATGTAGGTCGCACCGGGTTCGATGCGCTCCTGAGCAAGACGTATCGCCAACATGATCCGGGACAACTCACCCCCGGAAGCGTACCGTCGCACCGGCAACTCTGGCTCACCCGGATTGGTCTGGATGACGAACTCGACCCGCTCGGACCCATTCAGCCCCGGCTCCACCGAGATCAACTCCGCTTTGAACACAGTCCCATCGAGGTTCAAGCCGGACAGATTCTCCCGAACCTTCCGCGAAAGCTCCTTAGCCGCCGCTGCCCGTCCCGCCGACAAAGCCCCCGAAAGCTCCCCAAGGCGCTCTTCGCCGCGTGCGATGCGCCCCTCGATATCCGCAGTCTCCTCGTCCAAGTTCTCAAGTCGCGAGAGCCGGGATTTTGAGTCCTGGAGGAAACCGTCCACGTCTTCGCCGTACTTGCGCTCAAGCGTTCGTAGAGCATCCAAGCGATCTTCGACGGATTCCAGGCGTGTGGGATCCGCCTCCAATCCCTCCACGTAAGCCCGCAACTCATAGACTAAATCCTCAATCTCCGCCGACACACCCTGCAATCGCTCCAACAAAGCTGAGAGACTTTCATCGTGGCGGGCGGCTCCTTCAAGTGCGGACACAGCTGAGGATGTCGCCTCCAGAGCCCCGCCAGCGGTCGAGTACGAATCCTCGGTCGAAGTGTCGCCTTCAGAGGAGAGGGCTGCGGTGGCGGTGGCCGCTTCGAGCATCAACTCGGTGATGTTGCGAAGCCTGTCGCGTTCGCGGGTCAGATCGGCGGCCTCTTCAGTGGTGTATCCGAAACCCTCGATCTCCTCGACCTGAAAGCGCAGAAAGTCCAGCTCGCGCAGCCGAGATTCGGATGAAGCTGTGATCTCCTGTAGCTCCCGCCGATCCTCTTCGACCTTTCTCCAAAGCTCGCGATGCTCGGCCTTGACCCGCTCGCCATCCTCATCCAGAAAATCGTCCAGGATGTCTAGCTGCTCGGCGGGCTCCGTGAGCCGCGCTTGCTCTCGCTGCCCGTGATACGAGACGAGCTTCTCTCCAAGCGTCGCAAGAGCTCGAACCGATACGGTTACACCGTTTACATGACATTTCGAGCGCCCGTCGCCGGTAAGGGTACGGCGTAGAAAGAGGCCGTCATCAGTATCGAGGTCTTCGGCCAAGTCTCCGAGAGAGTCATCTAGGACCGTTCGCAACATCTCCGGTGGTAGGGAGAACGAGCCTTCAACCGTGGCTTTTCTGGAGCCAGCACGGACGGTCTCGGAGCGGGCTCGGCCACCGAGAAGGAGTTGGAGAGCGGTCGCGAGCAGGGTCTTACCCGCCCCGGTCTCGCCGGTGACGGCGTTCAGACCCGGCGCGAGTTCCAGGGTGGCCGCTTCGATCAGGGCCACATTCTCGACGGAAAGCTCCGTGAGCACTACAGGAATGTCCTCCGTACCGCTCGCCACCACGACCACTCCTTGGTTCGACCTATTCTAACGCTTTCACGCGAGAGACCTAGCCTTATATGCCCGCCCGCCGGTATCTCACGCGGCTCCATTCCGTCGATGGAAAGCAACGCGCTTCGCTCGATCAACTCCAGGCGTGTCACCTGCTTCTCTCCGAGGACCATCGGACGACTGACCAACGAGTGCGGCGCGATGCTCACTAAAACGTAACACTCTGTGTCTCCAGAGACTATTGGGCCACCCGCCGACAGCGCGTAAGCCGTTGATCCGAGAGGCGTCGCAGCTATAAATCCGTCGCATTGCACGGTGACGAGGTCTTCCCCGCCGACGGAGACGCCGACCGAGGTGATTTGATGCGGCGTCGGCTTCAAAAGCACCACATCATTGAGCGCGAGATGAACCTCCTCCTCACCACTGACGCGAACCTCCAGCATCCGATACTCCTGGACGTGCAGTCCGCCATCCAGGACACTCTCAACCCCAGCCTCTATCTCGTCAGGAAGCATCCCGGACATGAAGCCAACCGTCCCGAGGTTCACGCCGAGCATCACGCAACCGGGATAAAGTCGGGAAGCGAGCAGCATCGTACCGTCGCCCCCGAGTACGAAAACGAGGTCCACGGTTCGACCGGCTTCATCTCCGTTCGGGGCTTCGACTGCCGGTTCGATCTCGACCCCGGCCTTTTCGAGCGCCGCCGTCAGTCGCTCAAGGTACCGCTCGTCGATGCCGGGCCGCGTCACGATACCGACGCGCTGAACTTTCTCACTCATCCGTCACCATCGCCCTTACATCCTCCGCCCCAAGCGTTTTCGCAACGTCGCGTTTTAAGTGGAGTGGATACTCCTGGTTGCCGGATTTGCGGCCTGTGATCGCCGCCCGCGCAACTCCTACCGCCCCGAAGCCAAGTCTCTCGAAGTCTTGGGCGACTCGCGATACGACTTGTTCGCGCACTTCCGGGTCTCGTACTATGCCTCCGCGTCCGACGAGATCCGGCCCCGCCTCGAACTGCGGCTTTACAAGAACCACAGCCTCCATGACGGATGGTGTCGTCGTGAGCAAATTTTCCAACGCCACCGAGAGTGAGATAAACGAGAGATCCGCGACCATAAACTCTGGCATGAACGGCAGGTCTTCGCCAGCAAGACGCCGCACGTTTGTCCTTTCGAGGGATGTGACGCGCTCGTCGGTGCGCAGTTTCCAGTCCAGTTGACCGTATCCGACATCGGCAGCGATTACCCTCGCCGCGCCTCGTTGGAGCAGCACGTCCGTGAAACCACCGGTCGACGCACCAGCGTCCAGACAATTCAGGCCCGCGATTTCGACCCCGAAGTCGTCGAGCGCGTGGGCTAGTTTCTCTCCAGCTCTGGATATGTAGGGCGATGATTGCTCGACGGTCACGGCGGTTTCGGATGCGAAGCGGGTGCCAGACTTGGTTACCACTTCGCCTTTCACGCGGACTGCGCCAGAGAGGATCAACCCCTGAGCCCGTGAGCGGTTTTGGGCAAGACCTCGCTCGACGAGCAGCGCGTCCAGCCGACGGGGGGCGCCTTTCGTGGAGTTCATGCGGAGCGTTTAACTCCCCCGGTGGCGCACGAATAGAGCCATCTCGCGCAGTCCTGAAGTATCTCCATCCAACCGTCCAAGCGCCGCGAGCGCCCTCTCGACGCTATCGTCGGCTTCCCGGCGAGCCCCTTCGAGGCCGAAGACTCCCACGAACGTGGCCTTGCCTTGCTCGGCGTCGCTTCCCGCGCTCTTGCCAAGCTCCGCCGTGGTAGCGGTGGCGTTGAGTACGTCGTCCACTATCTGAAAGCACAGGCCAAGTTCCGACGCATACTCTGAGATCGCGGTTTGTTCAGCGTTTCCGGCACCCGCAATGATCGCCCCGATCCGGGCTGAAGATTTGATCAAAGCTCCAGTCTTATACTTGTGGATCATAAACAACGTCTCGGGGTCCGTCGCGGCCCCCACTCCAGTGTGGTCCATGTCCATGACCTGTCCGCCGACCATCCCGGCGACACCGGTCGAATCGGCAAGCTCGCGCACGACCTCCACCACTTGTTCGCAAGAGCCTTCCTGGTGAACGGTGATGAGCGTCAATGCCTCGCCAAAGAACGCATCTCCTGCGAGTATCGCCATCGCCTCGCCGTATTTCTTATGAGTCGTGGGTTGCCCCCGGCGATAATCGTCATCGTCCATTGCGGGCAGGTCGTCGTGGATCAGGGAGTAAGTGTGGATCAACTCGATAGCAGCCGCAGACGGCAACGCCGACTCGGGCGCGTCGCCAAAGACCCACGCGCACTCCATGCACAACGTAGGGCGAACTCGCTTGCCACCCGCGAGCATCGAATAACGCATCGCGTCCACAAGCCCCGCCAGACGCTTCTCATCGGAGAAAGTCAGCCCGTGCAGATACTCCTCGAAGAGCTTCCCATGAGATTCCCAGCGACGCTCCGACACCCCACCGTTATCCATGCTCGACCTTTCCGCGCTGTAGCTCCGCCGCCCCACGCAACACGCCACCGACAAACGCCGGAGACTCCTCACTCGAAAAGCCGACGGCTAACTCAATGGCCTCGTTCATCGCGACCTCCGGCGGCACGTCGTCCACGTTGAGCATCTCATAGAGCGCAATCCGCAGTATCGTGCGGTCGACGGTGCTCATGCGATGGACCGGCCACCCCTCGGAGACCTCTTCGAGAATAGCGTCCAAAGCTTCGCGGTCGTTCTCGACGCCCCGCACCACGGTAATAGCGTACTCGTCCAAAGTTCCGCGGTACGAGAGCCACGCTTGGATAATGTCGTCCACGGGCCGAGCGTTCAGGTCACTCTGGAAGAGTGCAAGAAAGGCTTGCTTGCGGGCGCTTCGGCGGCTCAAGACGGCGTTCAAACCCTCGTCAAATACTCGCGGGAGCGCGTATCGACTCGTACCGTGTCGCCCGTGTTGACGAACAGCGGAACCTGGACCGTAAAGCCGGTCTCGGTCGTGGCGGGCTTGCTGCCACCCTGCGCCGTATCGCCTTTGAGACCGGGGTCGGTCTGCGTTACTTCGAGATCCACATGCGCCGGAGGCTCCACGCTGACCACTTCACCGTCCGCCGACAGGACGCTGACCGTACCATTCGGAACGACGAAGCCCGCGTTCTCGCCGACGACAGATTCCGGTATCGCGGTCTGCTCGTAAGTCCCGGTGTCCATAAAGTACAGGAGGTCGCCATCTCGGTATAAAAATTGCATCGGGCGAGATTCGGTCCTTACGGAATCTACCTTCTCACCGCCCCGGAAAGTCTTCTCGATGGTGGCTCCCGTATCTATATTTCTCAGGCGCGTCCTGACAAACGCCCCGCCCTTTCCAGGCTTTACGTGCTGGAAATACAGAATGGTAAACCGCTTGCCATCGACCCGGATGGCGGCACCGTTTTTAAACTGGCTGGTGGATATCATGCAGCGAAACCTCTCTCGTTCAACGTCCTACCGCGACGTCCCCTTCTACGCCTCCTACAGGCGCGGACGCCGCGACATTATCGCACATCCCTGGCTGTTTTAAGCCGGTCGGCGAGTCAGCACGCTGCCTCCGACGGCTTTCAGTTGATCAGTGAAAACTTGTTCGCTCGGCCTTCTATCGTTCGTCCGCAAGAGGTTCAGGAGCGTTTGCGGCGGAGTTTTGTCTTAGGGCTCGGATAGCTGAGGCTACGATGAAGCAGGTCGTGCAAGCCAGAACGATGGCCGCGCCCGAAGCTACGTCCAGGTAATAGGAGGCATAGAGCCCGACGATGCCCGATACTACGGCAATGGCGGCGGATATAGCCATCATGCGCGGGAGGCTTCGTGTTAGTAGGGAGGCTGCGGCGGCTGGGGTTATGAGAAGCGCGCTTATCAGGACTACGCCCACGGCCTGGATGCCAGCAACTACGGTGAGTGAGAGTAGGATCAGGAGTCCGTAGCGGACGGTATCGGGGCTGAGTCCCATAGCTTTGGCGTGAGCGGGATCGAAGGACGTTAACTCAAGCTCTTTGTGGAACATGAACAACACGACGAGTACGACGAACGCGAGAACCCCGATCAGGACTACATCCACCCTCGTTATCCCAAGTATGTTGCCAAACAGCATATGCGAAAAATCCCGGAAAGAATCGGCGGTGCTCATTAGCAACACGCCGAGCGCGAACATCCCGGTGAAGGCGATGCCGATCGCAGTATCCTCCCTGACTGTACCGCGACGCGAGAGCCAGCCGATTCCAAGTGCGGTAGCCACGCCAGCCACGACAGCTCCTCCAAGCAAGTTGAGGCCGAGCAAATACGCCGCGACGAGTCCCGGCAAGACGGTATGAGCCAGCGCATCCCCGATAAAAGCCATGCTCCGCAGCACAACGTACACTCCGAGCACCGCGCAAGTCACGCCCACTAATACCGCCGCCAGCAGGCCAGTTCGCATGAACGAGAACTGCAGCGGTTCCAAAAGCCATCCCACTAGTTCGCAACCCCGCGCCCGACAGTAACCCCAACGAAGTTCCCCGGTTCTGGCGGTATTTCCCGGCCATTCTCAAGATATAGAGCGCCATCGAACTCGGCGGCGAGATTCGTTAGATCGTGGGTTGCTATGACAAGCGTTTTACCGGCTCGTCCGAGATTGGAGAGGACTTCGGAGATGATGTCGCGGGTTTCGGCATCGACGGCGTTCAGGGGTTCGTCGAGGAGCAGTAGATCTCCTTGTTGGACGAGGGTCCGGGCCAGGAGTGCTCGCTGTTGCTGGCCGCCGGAGAGTTCCCCTATCTGGTTTTCGGCCAGATCCGAAAGTCCGAGCTTTTGGATCGTCTCGGCTACGATTTCACTGTCTTCGCGTCGGGGTCGGCGGAGCCATCCGAGGTGTGTGTACCGCCCGGTAGTAACGAGCTTGCGAACGTCGATCGGGAATCTCCAATCCACCTCGCCGCGCTGCGGAAGATAAGCTACTCGATGATGACAAGCACCGACGGCATTGCCGAAGATCCTAACCTCACCAGACGCAATGGGCAAGAGACCCGCGACCACTTTTAGAAGGGTAGATTTCCCCGAGCCATTCGGACCCACGAGCGCGACCCGGAGCCCCGCCGGAACATTCAGGCTTACATCGCGCAGCGCGAGACTCGATGTCCCTTCATATCTAGCGTCGACCGAACGAGCGAGTAACGCGGGCTCGCCGGGCCTGGGCTTGACGGAACCTCTTCGTCCGTAGCCGAGATGCGGCGCTCTCATCCGCCGAGCGCCCCGGAGATCGTCTTCGCGTTGTACTGGATCATCTCGATGTAGGTTCCGGCCTCGCCGTCTTCTTTCCCCAAAGCGTCGGTGTACAACGTCGGGGCGAGCTCCACACCCGCCTCCCGCGCTATGGCCTTCATCAAAGCGGGGTTGGTGACGTTCTCGGCGAAGATGGCTGGCACGCCGGTCTCCCGTATCCTTCCCACCATCTTGGCCGTCTCACCGGCTGACGGATCCGATGCCTCAGTTGATGCCGAAGAGAGAGCCGTGTCGACCTCGAAACCGTAGCGGTCAGCGAAATACCCGAAGGTATCGTGAGACGTAACGAGTATTCGGTTCTTCTCCGGGATGGGCTCGATTTGCGTTTGAACCTCCTCATCCAGTTCTTCTAGATCCGAGAGATACTTTTCGGCGTTGGATCGATAGGTTTCGGCGTTCTCGGGATCGACTTCCACGAGGGCTTCTCGAATCGATTTGACCATTGAGATCGTGTTCTTTACGTCGTGCCAGATATGTGGGTCAAACTCCCCAGATAGCGAGATAGTGTCGACGTTCTCCGATACGACTATCCGCCTAGCCTCGGAGCCGGACGACTCGTAGAGATCGTCGAGCCACGGCTCGAATTCGAGGCCGTTCTCAAAAATAACATTCGCCTTAGCCAACGTCGCGTTGTCCGAAGGCTCGGGCTCGAAGGTATGAGCATCCCCATCCCGACCAACCAGCGTAACAACCTCGACTCCGCCACCTCCAACGTTCTGAACGATGTCCCCCAAGATACTGTTCGTCGCGACAACCTTTATCGACGACACATCCTCAGACTGCCGATCCGAACCTTGCGACGCGCCACAACCCGCAGCCAACATCCCCGCGAGCAACACGGACGAGACTACCCCGAAGATCCTCCAAACTCCAGTCATTTTCTTCAACGCCACGCCAGACTCCACATCTCGCCCAATTGATAATTCGTTATCGTAAACTACTCGATAAGTCGATACTTTCAAGGTAGCGGGATAGTTTTCAGGTGATATATTTCGGTGTATGGGCGGAATGAGGCGAACCAAGCAACGCGAGGCCATTCTCAATGAGTTGCTAAACGCAGATGGTCCTCTGTCGGTGGCGGAGATACATGAGCGGGCGGGTTGCGGGTTGCCGGGGCTTGGTATCGCGACTGTGTACCGGACGATCAAGGCGTTGCGCGAGGAGGGTGGTATCTCGGTGGTCGAGCTACCGGGTGAAGAGCCGCGCTACGAGCCGGTTGGTCTCGGGCATCACCATCATTTCCGCTGCCGATCTTGCGAGCAGACCTTTGATCTTGAGGTCTGTCCCGTCGGCATCCCCACAGGAACCACGCTCCCCGGCGGCTACAGCGTCGAAGACCACAGCCTTACCCTCTATGGACGTTGCTCCGCGTGCGTCAAACCGTAGGGCAGTCTCCTCTATAGACGGCTAGCGGCACCGTTCCAGAAAGACCGTATGCTCAGCCTGGTGGCTCTATCAGGTTACGTGATCTCTATGCGAACCCACAAGATATTGCGTCGCCTTCTGTGCCCCGTTTGGTTGTTTGGCCCTCTAGACGTTCGCCCCGGTGGGCGCGGGGTCGGTAACCACAGACGACTCGCAAGCATCCCTGATCCCTCCTTCTCCCGGGTACTCCTTGAGTACAACAGCAGGGCGTCCAGGAAGGTTTCTTGAAACTTCGTACGCCTGTTTAGGGCCAGCAGCTTGCTTACCTCGGCGAACCCCAGAGACTTCGTGTAATCGCGTACGTCGTGGTCGCTCAGGTGCCAGTGCAGGATCGGCTTGCCGACGGTTTGGTCCGAGGTGCGGCGAATGCGGTCGTCTTCCATTTCCAGGTGCTTTATCCCCTCTACGTTCTCCCTCCCGAGCAGCGCGCAGTAGGAGGTCACCTCTGGAATGGTTGTGGCGGCGACCTCGTAGACCCTCAGGGCGGCGACCGCCCTCTCGCTTTCCCTAAGGGCGACCTCGTACGCACGATTGGGCTCGGCACGCACCTTCGTTGTGGCGGCGGCGAGGCCCTGGAGGTCAGCACGCTCCCTGGACATGCGCATGTCCAACTGCGCCGCGTACGTGGCGTCCCGGTCCTCCTTGGCGCCTTGCACGCTCGTGATCGAAGTACCTCGCGGTCGTCCTGCCGAGCTGATCGCTCTTGCCGGTGATCTTAAACTCGACGTAATCCTCTTCACCGAACGTGGCGACAACGTGCCCGCCCGGTCTGAACATGTGAGTCGGGGGCTCCACAGGCTCCGGCCGAGGCTCGGGCGCGACCGCTGCCAACAGGACACGCGCCTTCTCGTCAAAGTTCTTGGCCGCGTCTGGGTGGAACTCCGGTTTCATGCTTCTCTTCCAATCTTGGCCCCGGCCCGCTCGCGCCGCTCATCCCGTTCGGCTTGCTCAGCACGACGCCGTTTGACGATTTCGTTCACCGTGGTCTTCGAGATACCGAGCTTCTCCGCGATCTGTCGTTGCGATAGCTTCTCCACCTCCGAGGCATATTTGTCCGAGGGACGATAGCCAGCCCTCCTACCGAAAGTTTGTCCGCGGGCTTTGGCCGCGGGCTTTGGCCGCCGCGATCCCGCTCCTCACCCGTTCCCGGAGGAGGTCATGCTCGAACTCCGCAAGAGAGGCCATCAGATTGGCGATTAGCTTTCCCTGCGGAGTAGAGAGATCGAACGTCAAACCAGTCTGGGCGATCAGCGACACATCCCAAGAGGCGAGTTGTCCAAGGGTATCCATCAGATCTTGTGTTGATCTTCCCCACCTGGTCAGCTCGGTGAGAAGTACCGCATCCATCTGGCGGTCCTGCGCAAGCGCCATGACCTTCTTTCGCTCGATGGGCTGCTTGCCCTTCGCCTTCCTGATACCGGAGAGCGTCTCCCTGAAAACATCCACGATCTCGAAGCCAGCCCTCTCGGCGTACTAGCGGAGGTCCCGCTCCTGACGTTCGTTATCCTAATCCGACGTCGAGACCCTGCAGTACAAAACCACCTTCCGGCGCTGGTCCTGACCTCCGTTTATCTGTACCAACTAAACCCCCTCGAATTGAGGACTTTGTAACCCGCTAAAACATCGGCATTTCGGCTACGAAGAAGCGTACCAGAAAAGGTAGAGTTTAGACGGTACAAAATTTGACCACATATGTATAAGATCGTCACAGCCAATAATCGCGGCAACGCATAGGCGGAGCCAGAGCTGGCTAGGCTATGCCGAGCACGGACTCGCCGAGGGTCCTACCGCTAGTCCTGGTTCTCTGCGTTACGGTCGTCGGTCTCCTGACGGTTCAGCAGCGCGAGCGTCCTCACCCGAGCCACCTTGTCGAGGGCCCCCGCCTTCTCCAGGATAACGTTGGCCACCCCCTCGCCCTCACGGATGATGCCGAGGAGCAGGTGCTCCGTACCGACGTAGTCGTGGCCCAGGCGCCGGGACTCGTCGACCGCTAGCCCGATCACCTTTCGAACGCGCGGCGTGTAGGGCATCCACCCCGGTGGGGGAACCTCTCCTTCGGCCGGATAAGCTACGCGCCCCACGATGGTTTCGACAACCCCGCGTGCCTCGCGTAAGTTCACCCCGAGCGAACTGAGCGCCCTTGCGGCACCCCCCTCGCCCTCCTGAATCATGCCGATGAGAACGTGCTCGGTACCGATGTAGTTGTGGCTGTAGCCGTGAGCCTCCTCGTGCGCCAAGGTCAGCGCTCTGCGGGCGTGTCTGTCGAGCCTCGCGGCCAAATGACCGTCCGGATCCCACGGCGGACAATAGTTCGGCAGGGTCAAGGACAAGAGATCGGTAACCACGCTCGTGACTGAACGGCCCTCCGAGACGGCGACCTGCTTGAGACCCTCGTACAGACGGCGGGGCACCTCCAATCGTCGACGATTCTCGCTCGATGGCACCTTACACTCCTTTCCAGATACACCAAGTCTCACAAAGAAGTGTACCACCGTAATACGGTGGTACACCAAGGTCGTTGCGCGCGGCGAAGAGAATCCCCGGAATTTCAGGCTGTTGGCTCCCAGACCTCACCAATATATTTGTGCAACGTATAGGCGGAGCGAGAGTTGGCAGAATGTCTTTGCAGGATGAAAAGGCGAGACACTTGGAACTACCTGCAAAAACAGGCTCATTGCATGCTTCCTACCCCATACGTATCTCCCTGGAGCAGCAAGCTTGGTATAAGGTAGAAGAGAAGGCTAGTAGACACCACCGACGACTTCGCTGCGTCTTTGTGCCGAATCATTCGTCCAGTTTCTCAAACTCACCTTTGAGCCATGGCAATAGCTCTTCTGTACGTTTTGTCAGCCAGCTAACCAACTCTGACTCCGCCTCTAGCCTGGCACTCATGTCCTCCGGGGTAAACTCGTCTATGTGCTTGTAGTAGATCTCCTCTCCACGCTTGAGCGCGACCAGTCCTTTCTCTGCCAGGCGCTCATCCTTCGCGGCGAGTCTTTCCAGCTCTTCCCCGGTCTCGTCTGGCAACGGGCCATTCAGAAGCCTGCGCAACTGGCCATTCTTACGTTGCTCCAGATGGCGTCGTTCCGCCGCAAGGAATCGTTCCCAACCGCCAGAGGCGCCAGCCACACTCGCTCCACTTACTCGCCGACCTAACCATGGGTATTCTGGTCGATTCTGCCTACCCAAACACCCTGAACACCATTATCCGAAGTTAGCCACATGGCTCAGTCCCACGCCACCTGCCCCCCATAAAATACGTCGATCCCTTTCTGCCAGCTCTGGCTCCGCCCATACGCGCGTAGTTGTTGGCGAGGTTTGCTTCCTACGTGTAAGTGCATCACAATGGATTTGAGGGGCCATTATTCTCTGTCAATAGCGACCTTGCCCTTTCCAGCAGGTTCCGGCTCTCCTGATGACCGTCCAACCGAACTGAAAACTCTACACAAGGTTCGCCCTAACTTGCACATATTCGTTTAGACAAATACAATGGTATTCGCTTAGGCGAATGCGTGTAGAGAGGTGTTGTGGGTGGGCCGGAGATGGGCCACCTGTCACCGAAAGCAAACGAAGCGTATAGACGGGAGGAAGATGGCGGAGAGGTTCGATGTGATCCTGCTAGGGATGGGTCCGGGAGGAGAGGCCGCGGCCGGCAGGCTCATAAAGGGTGGCAAGAAGGTAGCGGTTGTGGAGAGGGAGTTGATCGGGGGCGAGTGTGCCTACTGGGCGTGCATACCCTCGAAAACCTTTCTTCGGCCGCCGGAGGCAAAGAGCGAAGCGAATAGGGCATTCGGAACGACCACACCTACGTTGGAGATGAAGGAGCTCTTCGACTACCGGGACTACATGATCCGTAACCTGGACGACTCCGGGCAGATCGAAGGTTACGAAAGAAAAGGCGTCACGGTCTTAAAGGGCGAAGGCCGTCTCTCCGGTCCGGGGAAAGTCGAGGTCAATGGGGAGACCCTGGAGGCTGAGCACGTAATCGTCGCGACCGGGTCCGAGTCGAACCTACCGCCGGTCGAGGGCCTGGATGAAGTCCCCGTGTGGACTAACCGCGAGGTGACTACGACCCGCGAGGTTCCCGGCCGCGTCCTGATCGTCGGTGGTGGTCCGAACGGTGTCGAGGCGAGTCAGTGGCTCTCCCGCTTCGGCTCGGAGGTGACGATAGTACAGTCACCCGAGAGGCTAATGAACCGCGAGGATCCAGAGGCCGGTCAGCTCATAGAAGAAGCCCTTGAAGAGGAGGGCATAAGAGTATTGACGGGCCGAAAAGCCGTGAGGACGCGCAAGAACGGCGAGGGCACGGTCGTGGAGCTCGACGATGGAACGGAGATAGAGACGGACGTGGTGGTAATAGCTGCCGGAAGAAAGCCTCGCACTGAAGGCATCGGTCTGGAGTCAGTTGGTATCGAGCCGGATGGCAAGGGCCTACCCATAGACGACCATTGCAGACTCAACGGAACGCCGGGTCTGTGGGCATTGGGAGACGTCACGGGGGTGGCGCTCTTCACCCACGTAGCGCTGTACCAGGGCAGGATCCTAGCCGACAACATCCTCGGCAAGGAGCGGCGGGCAGATTACCGGGGGATACCCAGGGTCGCCTTCTCCGATCCGGAGGTCGCAGCCTGTGGCCTCACCGAGGAACGGGCGCGGGAGGAGGGCATCGACGTCGCTACCGCCACCCTCGACGTGACAAAGGCCATCGCGAGACCCTGGACCTACGAAGAGAATCCGCGAGGAACCTTATCTCTTATTGCCGACCGGGAGCGCGGGGTGCTCGTCGGGGCGTGGGCGGTCGCGCCTCTGGCGGGAGAGTGGATCCATCAGGCCTCCCAGGCCATCCGGGCGGAGATTCCCCTGGAGAAACTCCTCGACTCGGTGGCGCAGTTCCCGACCTACTCCGAGGCGTATCTGGAGGTACTGGAGAAGCTGGACATCTAGCGAATAGATCAGGACAGAGCAAAGTTGAAAACACTACAAGGACTCTCTGAAAGGCTGGTAACGCTATGGGAATGATGGAACGGTGTATGGAGGCGGCAAGCGGCATGGGAATGGCCGGAGGCGGTATGGGCGTGATGTTGCTGATCGCGGCGTTTGTGGTTTTCGTCTGGGTTCTTGGCTTGGCCGCAGTAATGGGCCTCGGCATATGGGGCGTCAGAAGGCTATCCACCAACGTGGGAAGCTAGTAGTTTGCCGCGATAGAAGATGAACGCCATACAAGGCAACGACCGTAAGGGAGATCGCGTGAGCGAGCAGATAACCAGGATGAACATAGAGGGCATGACGTGCGCCCACTGCGAGGCCACCGTCAAACGTGCCTTGGAGGACACCGGAGCACGCGACGCTAACGCGGACTTCCTCCGGGGAGAGGCTACCTTCGATCTTCCCTCGGAGGTAGAGACGGAAGCCCTCGAAAATGCAGTCCGGGAAGCCGGATACGAGCCGGGGGCGATAGAGCGGATCGGGCACCAACCCGAGGAGGCACGGATCGGTAGCGACGACTACGACTACGACCTCGCTATTATCGGCTCCGGAGGTGGAGCCTTCGCCGCCGCGATCCGGGCCATCGACAATGGGGCGAGGGTGGCGATGGCCGAGCGGGGTACGATCGGGGGCACGTGCGTCAACGTCGGCTGCGTACCGTCCAAGACGCTGCTGCGGGGAGCGGAGATCCATCACCAGGCGAGCCACCATCCCTTCGAGGGGATAGGGACCAAACCGGGTGCCGTGGACTACGGAGCGATGGTTGCCCAGAAGGACGAGCTGGTCTCGACAATGCGCCAGGAGAAGTACACAGATCTGGTGGACGAATACGGATGGGACCTGATCGAGGGCGAAGCGACCTTCGAGGACGAGGAGACTTTGCGCGTCGGAGACCGCACCATAAGGGCAGCCTCCTACCTGATCTCCACCGGCGCCCGTCCGGCGGTGCCCGAGATCCCCGGCTTGGAGGAAACCGGATACCTGACCAGCACGACCGCGATGGATCTGGATGAGATGCCGGAGTCGGTGCTCGTGATCGGAGCCGGTTACGTAGCCCTGGAGCAGGGACAACTCCTTAGCCATCTCGGCAGCCGGGTCACGCTGATGCAGCGAGGACCGAGACTGCTCAGAGACTACGAGCCGGAAGTCTCCGAGGCCATGATGGAAGCTCTCGGTCGCGACGGGATCGAGATCCTCACCGGAACCCACATACAGCGCGCTGAGAAGACCGAAAGCGGCAAGCGCCTCTACGTAACCGTGGACGGTGAAGAGCGCGTGCTGGAGGGCGAGGAGATACTCGTCGCGGCCGGCCGCAAGCCCAACGTCGAAGAGCTCGGCCTGGACCTCGCCGGCGTGGACCTGGACGAGCGAGGTGCCGTGCGAGTGGACGAGCGGCTCCAGACCACCAACCCCCGTGTGTGGGCCGCGGGAGACGTAACTCTCGGCCCCCAGTTTGTCTACGTAGCCGCCTACGAAGGCGCGCTCGTGGTGGACAACGCCCTCTCCGGGGCGGAGAGGACTCTGGACTTCAGCGCGCTGCCCGGAGTGATCTTCTCCGACCCCCAGGTCGCGACTGTCGGCGTAACCGAGCAGCAGGCGCGGGAGGCGGGCCGCGAGGTACAGACCTCGGTGCTTCCTCTGAATGCGGTCCCGCGTGCCCTGGTGAACCACGATACACTGGGCGTCATAAAGCTCGTAGCCGATGCCGAGACGAACCAGTTGATCGGGGCGCACGTCGTGGCCGAGAACGCCGGAGACGTCATCTACGCCGCGACGCTCGCGGTGAAGTTCGGCCTGACAATCTCCGATCTCACCGACAACTTCGCCCCCTACCTAACGATGTCCGAGGGACTCAAACTCGCCGCCCAAACCTTCGGACGCGACGTGTCCAAGCTCTCCTGCTGCGCGGCGTAAGTGAGAAAGGAAACAGAATGCAAGAGACGACTAAAGAAGCTCCTCCTCTCGCGGAGGCCACTATCGGTCGTGAGAGCCCGGATATAAAGGTAGCGGCCAAGCTCTTCGACGGGTTCGCCGACCCCACCCGAATGTCCATCCTGGCGCTTCTGGCCCGCCAGGGCGAGACGACGGTCGGAGAAATAGTAGATGCCGTCGGGGCCACCCAGGGACGGGTCTCTATCCACCTCCAGTGTCTAGCGTGGTGCGGGTACGTAAAAGGGCGTCGCGAAGGCCGCTATACCTACTACTCCATAACCGACGAGCGCGTTCTTCAAATGCTCCGGATTGGCGAGGAAATTCTCGCGGACAACCTGGAGCACGTCGAAGCTTGTCGCCTTACAGGAGAATGCTAGGGGTGCGCGCAGGCATCTTCGGCTCTCTGGGCTCGGCCTTCGCCGCCCTCTGCTGCGCCGGCGTGCCGGCGGTATTGGGTGCTCTCTCAGCAGCCGGGCTCGGCTTTCTAGTGAACGACCTGGTTCTCTTTCCCTTGCTGGCGCTCTTTCTAGGACTTGCCCTGTGGAGTCTTGGGAGCGGCGTAGCGCGTCACGGAATGCGCGGCGTGCTGGTTCTGGGGTGGATAGGTGCGGGGCTCATGCTGGCCGGGATTTTCATCTTGCCGGCCCTGATCTATGCGGGAGCAACGGCGATTGTCGCGGCCTCCGTCTGGAACGCCTTCGCCATCCGGCAGTCAAAGCAGAGGCCCCTGGAACAATGAATAAGTCGAACAGGGTTGTAGGCTACGTGCTGACCGCGACGGCGCTTCTCGCCTGTCCGTGCCACCTGCCATTCACGTTGCCGCTGGCTCTTGGGCTTCTCGGAGGCACGGCTTTCGGAGCTGCGTTGGGCACGAACACCTGGCTCGTCGTCGCGGGGGCCACGATCTATTTCGTGGCCGCGTTGGGAGCAGGACTCTACCTGCTGAACCGCCGCACGGAGGAGAAAGCGGGCTCCTCCCGGAAACGAGACTTCCGAGTGTTGAGCAAGGAGGGAGAAAGAAGTGAATAGGTTAAAGATGTTAGCGATTCTCTCAATCGTGGCGCTCACGCTCGCGGGCTGTGGCGCCGGCGCCCAGCAATCGGAAACATCTCAGAAGAGCACTAGCGCGGCAAAGGAGCAAACAGCAACGAACGCCGGGCAGACAAACCCGGCTGCGACCGGCGATAAAGCCGCCAACTTCACCGCGACGACCCTCGACGGCGAGAAGTTCGACCTCTCCAAAAAGCGCGGAGAGGTGATGGCGCTCTATTTCATGGCCGGGTGGTGCGGCTCCTGCATCCCGGAGGCCTAGAGCTGGTCGAAACTCTATCCGGCATATAAAGACAAAGGACTCGACCTGCTCGTCGTCTCAGTGGACCCCAACGACACGCCGCAGACCATCGGAAAATTCCGGGAGGCCGGGAGTATAGACCCACTTCCCTGGACGATAGACGAGACGGGCGAGATCCCGCAGTCTCTGAACATCCGCTCCCTTGACGCCACCGTCATCATCGACCGCCAGGGTCGGGTCGTCTACCGCGATGCCGCGCCGACTCCCTACGAGACGCTCGAAGGCGAACTCAAGGAGGTCCTGTGACCGAGATACAGACGCTGCTCGCCAACTGGCTCGGCGCGCTGACCGAGATATTGCCGGTCGGATTCGCTTTCGGGGCCGGCATGATCGCCGCCGTCAACCCCTGCGGCTTTGCCATGCTCCCGGCCTACCTCTCCCTGTACCTCGGCTCAGAAGAGGAAGGGTTTGGCAAACGTTCCTCTCTGGCCCGCTCCTTGAGGGCACTACTCGTTGGCGCCACCGTTTCCTCTGGCTTCATCCTGCTCTTCGGCGTGGCGGGACTCGTGATCTCCTTCGGTGGGAGCGCGCTGCTTGCGGCCATGCCCGTCCTTGGGATCGTGATTGGCGGGGCGCTGGTACTGATCGGTCTCTGGATGCTCGCCGGCCGCACCTTCCACATCAGTGTCTTCGAGCGGCTCGCCGGGCGCATAGGCAAGACCGGAGCGGTGAGCACGCGCGGGTTCTTTCTCTTCGGCCTCGCCTACGGGGCGGCGTCCTTGAGCTGTACCTTGCCGGTATTCCTGGCGGTTATAGGCAGCAGCCTGACGACCGGAGGTCCCCTTGCGGGAGCGAGCCAGTTCTTGAGCTTCGGGGTGGGGATAGCCGCGGTGCTGATGGCGCTCACCCTGGCCCTGGCATTCTTCAAGCAAGGCCTCGTCAAGTGGCTGCGCGGCACCGTACGCTACGTACAGTTCGCTTCCGCCTTTCTTCTGATGCTGGCCGGCGCCTACATCATCTACTACTGGCTATCATCGGGTGGAGCGGCAACGCTGCCCGGATGATGAATCAAACCCGTGAGAAGAGACAGGTAACAGCTATTCCGCTAGCTGCTAAGCCATTTGGGCCGAGAAGGTCACCCTGAAATGCCCGTAGGATTTCTCACAGAAGAGCAGCGACGGGCCTATGGCCGCTACGCTGGCGAACCTTCGAAGGAGCAACTCGCCCGCTTCTTTCACATAGACGACGAGGACCTGCACCTGATCGACAAGCGACGTGGTGCCCCCAACCGTCTGGGTTTCAGCCTGCAACTCACCACCCTCCGGTTCTTGGGCACCTTCCTCGCCGACCCAACGGACGTGCCCGAGGGAACGGTTCGCTACGTGGGAGTGCAGCTCGACATCGAAAACCCTCTATCCGTGCTACCACGCTACATCGAGCGGGAGCCACCCACCGCGAACACGCCTTGGAGATTCGGGAGAAGCGCGGCTACAAACCCTTCGGCACCCAGCCCGAGCTCTTCCGCCTGACACGCTACCTCTACGGTCGGGCGTGGCTCGCCCCGGAGCGCCCCGGCGTCCTGTTCGACCTGGCGACCGGCTGGCTTCTGGAGCGCCGCATTCTGCTGCCCGGACCCACCACGCTTGAGCGGCTGGTCAGCCGGGTTCGCGAACGGGCGAATGTCCGCCTCTACGTCCAGCTCGCGCGGTTTCCCGAGGCCGGGGAGAGAGCGCGCCTTGAGCAGCTCCTGCTCGTGGAACCGGGTACCCGCCAGACGAAGCTCGACCGTCTCCGGAAAGCCCCGACGAGAGTTAGCGGCAAGGAGATGGTCCGGGCACTGGAGAGGCTTCGAGAAGTCCGCTCGTTCGGCGCCGGCTCCCTCAACCTCTCTGTCGTCCCCGCGGGCCGGCTGCGCGCCCTAGCCCGTACGGCCGCATCCGTGAAGGCGCAGGCGATCTTCCGGATGCCCAAAGAGAGGCGCATGGCAACGCTCGTCGCTTTCGTCCGCCGCCTTGAAGCGCTCGCCCAGGACGATGTTCTGGACGTCCTCTTTGCGCTGGTCTCCGAGATGGTCACCCAGTCCAAGGCAACTCGCAAGAAGGAGCGTTTCAGGTCGATCCAGGACCTCAATGAGGCGGCGTTGACCCTCAAGGAGGTTCTCGACGCTATCTTCGACCCCGAGCTCCTACCCAACACACTTCTGTTGGGGCGTGCCAGAGAGGAGATCTTCCTGCATGTCGGTGGCGAAGACAAGCTCGACTGGGCAAAGGCTAAAGTGGCCGAAATCTCCCGACCACCGGAGGAAGATCACCAAGAGGAGTTGCTCACCCGCTGGCGAACCGCCAGGACATTCCTGCCGCACCTGCTCTCAACCGTCGAGTTCCAGGGTGCCGAGTCAGCAGGGCCGGTTTCCGCTTCCAGTATATAGCGCACCCGGGGCTTGCTTCAAGACCCGGGTCGGGTCGTATAATGCCGGTCGAAGCCAGAACCCACGGAAATGGGAGTAGCGAAATGCGTGTGTTGTTGTCGACGTATGGGTCGCGCGGGAACGTCGCACCGATGGTGGGACTCGCGGTGCGGTTGCAGGCACTCGGCGCGAACCTGCCCCGGCGCGTGGCCGAGGGATGTGATGCGCTGGCGGCGAGCGACATGATGCCGGCCGGAGTGTGGCTATGACCGAGCATGCGGTGATGATCGCCGGAGGAGGTCCGACGGGGCTGATGTTGGCGGGAGAGTTGGCGTTGGCGGAAGTTGACGTCGCCATCGTCGAGCGACGCGCCAGCCAGGATCTCGCCGGCTCGCGCGCAGGCGGTCTGCACTCACGCACCATTGAGGTTTTCGATCAGCGTGGAATCGCCGATCGGTTCCTGTCGGAAGGACAGGTGGCTCAGGTCGCCGGGTTCGCCGGAACCCCCTTGGACATCAGCGACTTTCCCACCCGACACCCCTACGGGCTCGGGTTGTGGCAGAACCACATCGAGCGCATACTGGCCGGCTGGGTCGGCGAGCTGGCGGTGCCGATCTATCGCGCACGTGAGGTGACGAGCTTCACGCAGGACGACACCGGCGTCGACGTCGAGCTATCCGACAGCCCGTCGCTACGGGCGGAATATCTCGTCGGGTGCGACGGAGGACGCAGTCTGGTCCGTAAAGCAGCCGGCATCGAGTTCCCCGGGTGGGATCCGACAACGAGCAGCCTGATCGCCGAGGTCGAGATGGGAGAGGAGCCGGAATGGGGCATCCGCCAGGACGCCCTCGGCGTCCATGGCTTCGGCAGGGTGGAGTACGAGATCCGCGACGGCGAGGTGGTCTATGGGGATGGGGGACCTATACGGGTCATGGTCACCGAAGAGCACGTCGGAGCCACGGGCGAACCCACCCTGCGCGATCTCAGCGAGGCGCTCATCACCGTATACGAGACCGATTACGGGATCCACAGTCCCACCTGGATCTCCAGGTTCACCGATATGGCTCGGCAAGCCGCAGCCTACCGCGAACGACGGGTGCTGCTGGCCGGCGACGCCGCCCACGTGCATTCCCCGGTCGGTGGACAGGGCCTCAACACCGGTGTGCAGGATGCGGTGAATCTGGGATGGAAGCTGGCCCAGGTGGTGAATAGGACGTCACCGGAAAGCCTCCTGGATACCTACCACGCCGAGCGCCACCCGGTCGCTGCGAGCGTGCTGCGCAACACGCTCGCGCAAGTCGCGCTTTTCCGCCAAGACGACCGCACGAAGGCAGTGCGCGACACCATTTCCGAGCTCCTCGGCATGGACGAGCCTCGCAAAAGATTCGCCGCGATGATGTCTGGTCTGGGCATTCATTACGAACTCGGCGAGGGACACCCGCTGCTCGGACGACGGATGCCCGATCTCGACCTAGTCACCGCCAACGGCTCGCTTCGGGTCTTCACCCTGCTGCACAATGCCCAACCGGTGCTATTCAACCTCAGTGAACCCGGCGGCTTCGACATCACTCCATGGGCGGATCGGGTTCAGTTGATCGACGCGGAGTATGGCGGTATATGGGATCTTCCGGCACTGGGGGCGGTGGCTGCTCCCACTGCCGTGTTGATTCGGCCCGACGGATATGTGGCCTGGGTGGGAGACGGCACAGATACCGGATTGCGCGACGCGCTGACTACCTGGTTCGGACCACCTGACGCGGCGTAGCGCGAAGAGGCACTCGCGGCTGACACGAATGCTGCCGCGGCGCGACATCACACTCGCCGGCGAGCAACGGCATCAGCTTCCAAGATCAATCTGTTAGAAGTTCTTATGGACTTTACCAACGCTTCGGAGATCGCCGCCGGCGGGCGGGGCGACTTCGCCCGGTTACCGAACTTCGTAGGGGCTCCTTAGAGCGAGGTTCCAAGAGCCCATAGAGTATGAAGGTCAGTCAACTTCCAGTGGATTACTGAAGTATGTATCTGACAGCCGCCGCGTAACCAAAGGCGCCCATACCGGCTACAACGGCATTGACGGACGGCGAAATGACTGAACGCCGACGCCATTCCTCGCGGGCGTGAACGTTGGAGAGATGCACCTCGACTTTCGGTACAGTGATGGATTCCAGAGCGTCGTTTAGGGCGTAGGAGTAGTGAGTCCAGGCTCCGGGGTTGATCACAATCCCGTCAGACGCGCCGCCATTCCGGATAAATCCAACCATCTCACCCTCGAAATCCGTCTGACGAAACTCAAAATCAACATCAGGAAACTCTTCGGAGAGCTGGCTGTATATATCGTCGAGGGTTAGGCTACCGTACACTTCCGGGCGGCGCTCGCCAAGCGTCCCGAGGTTGACACCGTTCAGCACGAATATCTTAGTCAATGAGGGTCTCCATCGTCCGCAGGGCTTCTTCGTCGGTTACGGGTACGTCCCACACCGGGTCTCCAACTTCCCTGAGCAACACAAAGCGATGATCCGCGCTGTGGCGCCGCTTCTTGTCGCGGCTCATGGACTGCAGCACCCTAGATGCGTTGACGCTTGCAAGGCTCGTGGGAAGGCTGGCCGCCGTTAAAAGCTCGTGGTGAGCTTCGAGGAGGTTGGCCCCGTAACGCGCTTCGGAGAGTCGAGCGGCGGCTATCATGCCGATGGCTACCGCTTCTCCGTGAGGCAAGCCGTAGTTGGCCGCGGACTCGAGGCCGTGACCAATAGTGTGACCGTAGTTCAGGATGGCGCGGCGACCAGCCTCGTGCTCATCTTCCGCGACCACTTCGGCTTTGAAGCGTATGGCATGAAGAATTAGCTTAGTTAGGGCATTGGTGTCGCGGTGGCGGGCGGCTTCGGTTGAGTCGAGAGCGGCGAAGTAGTCGCCACCGGCGAGGAAGCCCATCTTTATAACTTCGGCGAGACCGTGCGAGATCTCGGAGTCCGGGAGAGAATCTAGCCACTTCAGGTCGGCGGCTACCAGCCGGGGACGGATAAAGACTCCGGCTAGGTTTTTACCTTCCGGTAGGTCGACGCCGGTCTTGCCACCCACTGAGCTATCGACCATCGCCAGGAGCGAAGTTGGGAGCATTACTAGGTCGATGCCGCGCATGTACGTACCGGCTACGAAGCCCCCGAGATCACCAACGACCCCTCCGCCGAGGGCGAATATTGCTCCGTCGCGAGTGAGGTCCGCACGGGCGATGCGTCGGATCACTTCAGTATACGTTTCGAAGCTCTTCGACGTTTCGCCGGTTGGGATCACGATCTCCTCGACAACGCTCCATCCGGCGGCTCTTAGAGATTCCCGGACGGTGGGTGCGTGCAACGGGCCGACGGTATCGTCGGTGAGGATGATGGCTGGTCCTGGTGGGCGCTGGGCGTCGATCCGGGCCGCAAGGTCCAAGCCGGCGCCGACGACCACAGGATAGGTATTATCAAATCCTACATCAACTATGCTCTGATCCATCGCTCCAACTCTCGGGCTACTTTCTCCGGTCTTCGACCGTTCACGACCACCGTATGATCGGCCGCCTCTCTATAAAGCGGCAGTCGTCCCTGATAGCGTCGCTCGAATTCTTTGCGGCTGGCGGCTTGCAGCGGACGGCCTTTCTTCCTCGTGCGGCTGTAGAGCAGTCCTATGTTCTCTTCCAGGAATACTGTTGTGGCTTGCTGGAGAGTTTCGAGGTTTGGATGGTGCGTGACTATACCTCCCCCGCAAGCTATGACTCTTTCACCATGACCGCCCACCGCTCTCCGCAACGCTTGATGCTCCATCTCACGGAAAGCTTCTTCTCCGGAGTCCTCGAAGATCTCCGGGATAGATCGTCCTGCTGCCAGCGAAACTTCGCGGTCGAGGTCGATAAAGCGCCAGCGCAGATACCGGGATAGAGCGCGGCCAACGCTCGTCTTGCCGCTGCCCATGTAGCCGATCAAGGCAACGGGTCCCTCCAATGGCCTAAGAAGACGCCGAACTACGGGCCTGCCGGTTCAGCCTCGGATGCGTCCACGCGGGCGAGATATGCGTCGTGGGCTGCGTGAATGTCGGTGATATTGTCCGCACCGAACTTCTCCAGGAACGCTTCGGCCAGCACCACAGCGACCATCGACTCCCCAATAACCGCCGCCGCCGGAACCGCGCAGCTATCCGCTCGCTCTCGGAACGCCCGCGAGGGCTCGCCGGTCGAAAGATCCACGGTTCTGAGCGCTTTGGCAATGGTCGAGATGGGCTTCATCGCGGCACCTATAACGAGCGGTTCGCCGTTCGTCATGCCGCCTTCTATGCCACCGAGGCGGTTGCTCGTGCGCCCGATGTGTCCGTCGTCCCGCACGATCTCATCCTGCACCTCGCTAGAACGGCGGCTCGCTACCCCGAATCCAAGACCAACCTCCACACCCTTTATGGCGTTGATGGACATTACAGCGGCGGCGAGACGTGCGTCGATCTTGTCGCGCCAATCGACGTAGGAGCCGAGTCCCGGCGGAAGCCCCTCGGCAACTACGACGAACTCGCCGCCCAGAGCGTCGCGGGCGTAGCGGGCGGCGTCGATCTCCGCTTTCATCTTCTCGGAGACTTCAGGGTCCGGGCATCGCACCTCTGACGCGTCGGAATCGCGGACATCCAGGGCGGCTTGGGCCTTATCGTAGGCGGCTGCGCCTATGCGGTAGACGGCACTGTGGATCTCTACTCCAAACTCCGCGAGCAGCCTCTTAGCCACGCCACCGGCAGCGACTCGCGCTGTGGTCTCGCGGGCACTGGAGCGTTCGAGGACGTTTCGGAGATCATCAAAGGCGTACTTGCGCATTCCGGCGAGGTCTGCGTGTCCGGGCCGTGGAAGGGTTACCGGGTCTGGAGCGTTATCGACGGGAGCCGGGGTCATCCGGGCCTCCCAATTCGCGTAGTCGTTGTTGCGGATAAGCATAGCTATGGGCGAGCCGAGCGTGTAACCATGACGGACACCCCCCAGGAACTCGATCTCGTCCTTCTCGATCTTCTGGCGACCACCGCGTCCGTAACCTTGTTGGCGGCGAAAAAGATCCCGGTCGACATCCTCGGCGAGCAACGGGAGCCCCGCTGGCACACCATTTACCAGTGCTACCTCAGCGGGACCATGCGATTCACCGGATGTGGAAAAACCAAACCTCAACGCGATACTTCCTCTCTAAATAAGCTCATCTAAACCCAACCGCTACTATAAACCACGATGGAAGAAATCGTCTGTGATCTAGACTCGCCCCTAGTAGGGTAGATCCCCACCACTGTCGATGAGCGAGTCGTCCCCGGAACCGTCGGTGTTGCCATCGCCATTAGCATCCTCGTCGCCATCCAACACACCGTCTCCATCGGAGTCTGTGTTGTTCGGGTCCGTTCCGTTCTGCTTCTCCTTGCGATTACTCACACCATCGCCGTCGGAATCCTTAGCCGCCTGTCCATCAGTGGTCTCGTCGCTCGTGCCATCATCCGTACCGTCGGTTGTGTCACTGCCACCGGACGTAGCGTCGTTCGGGTCCGTGCCTTTCTTCTCTTCTCTGCTATCGCTAACACCGTCGCCATCGGAGTCTTCTCCACGGCCAACGACATCGCCGCCCCCGGTTCCACTTCCGGTAGTTGCTTCGGTGCCATCGCCCGTTGTTGCTTCAGCGGTGGAGGCTGGCTCAACGAGGGTGCGGAAGGGATCTTTGCTTTCGTAGGCGGAGTAGGATTCAGTGTCGCGGTTCTCGGTATCGGGGCTAATGTTTCCCGATCCGCCGCCATCGCCGTCTCCGTTCTGATCGTTGGATTGAGCGATTTCGGATTGATTGGCGACTTGTTTTTCCTGAGTTGGGTTAACAAAGAATCCAGCGACGATCCAGGCGAAGATCAAAACTGCCAGAACCGCGAGCACAGGAGGTATCACCTTGCTACTACGCAGATGGGCCAACGAGAACCCTGGCCCCAGAAGGGACATACGCTGAGAACGTCGCCTCTCAGAACGGCGCGGCGCATTACTCATCTGTCACCCCCCGAGATGTTTCTTCTTCAGTCAGTTCCAAATCCGGTTCGACGGGCGCAGGGGCTTCCGGTGCAGCCTGACGGTTCGGCGTGTCGGACGGCTGGAAGTAGACCTCCACCTGTAATTCGACCTGCAACAATCTTTCGACCCCCGAGGTTGCACTGGGCTCTGCTCCGTCTTCCGGTTCGACCGGTTCGTAGGTGACCTCGTTGACCGTCACCAAACGAGCCAGGTTGCGCGTCCGGAAGAGAAAATCCTGCATTTGGTCGTAGGTTCCCTCAAAGGACATTGTAATCGGTACGCGGGAAAAGTCACCACTTGTTCCCTCTGGAGGGCCGGTTGGCGCTTCGGGCTGGAGCAAGAGCTGCGTGACGTCTGAAGCTCCGGCTACTTCTTCGATCTGAACGACCAGCGACGGTATCTCCGGCTGAGAGGGTATGCGCTTGGAGAGTTCGAGAATTTGACGTTCTACCTCCGGGGCGTTGTCCCTGATCTGCTTTAGCTCTTGAACTTGCTGCTGAAGTTGCTCTACCTGCGCCATTTTATCCGAACGCTCAGTGTCGGCTTGGTCCATACGCTCCAGCAACGGCGAAAACAGCAGAAAGTAAAGACCAACCGCCAAGGCAATCAACAACAGTATCCCAATAATCAGGATATTGCGGGGTTGATTCGCCACTATCGCTCATCTCCTGGTCGGCTGGCTTGATCCGAGGCGATGTCTTCGTCGGTATTCTCTTGCTCGCTTGCGGAGCCATCGGCGGGTCCACTATCAATGCGGAGTTCCGCGCCGTTCCCACCAACTTCGGTAATGAGCTGCGACGCGACCTCGAAGTTTATGGCTGGCTCGGCGAAAGTTTCGCGATCAAGCTCGGCGGTATTCAGTTGCGAATTCGCTAGGAAGTCCAAGTTGTTCATCCTCACCACGAAGTCCGCGACGTTCGTGTATTGCGGAAGCGCGATGCCGGTAAAGGTGATCGCCCCCGAAGGTGACAACGAAGCCTCGGACTCGACCTCGATGTTTATTGGCGAAGCCTGGCCCGTCATGGAGTCAAGGGCAGTGCGTTCCGGTATCACGAAGGCGAGTCCTTGCAGGAACTCGTCCCACGAGAAGCGCGTGCGAAAGATTCCATCGGCGATGGGCTTCTTGGCGTCAAGCCGGGCCTGAATATCCTGATATGGGCTCAGAGATGCGATCTGCTCGTTCTGCTGGGCTATCTGCCCGTCCAACTGAACGATGTCATCTTCTATGGAGTTCAAGCGAGCGAGCATCAACAAGTAGATCCCAATAACGAGCACGAGCATGATGGCCCCGAGGATCAAAAGTATCCCCAAGACCGTACCCCGGCTACCTACACCGCCTCCGCCGCTGCGTCTCCGTTCTTCGGGTGGCAGCAGGTTTATGCGTCTCATAGATCCTCCAGTGCAAGACCGATGGGCACGGCGAGCACGGTCTCCATCACCCGGAGTTGATCCTCGCCGACGTTGGACTTGTTGCCCGCAAGCTTCTGCAACGGAGATCCCTTATTCGTCGTAATACCGAGTAGTTCCCCGAGATAACTATCCAGACCATTTACCAACGCGCCTTCCCCAGAAACAAATACTTGCGACACCTCCCGCGAATCCGGCTGAGAGTAGTGGTACTCGATGGACCGCTGTACATCCTCCGCCAACACTTGCGCTGCGTCTTCCAATCCACGACGCACGTCGTAGAGCAACGCGGGATCGAAGTCGTCGAACCCGCCTGCGTCAGGACCAGCCTGATCCGTCTCTCCGTTACCTTCCGAATCTTCCGGGGATGGCTCCGGAGGCGAGTCATCTCCGGCATACCCGATGCGAATATTCGGGTTCATAAGTTGCTTTTCGGCTTCCTCTTCCGGCATATTCGCCGCGTCGGCGACCGCCTGAGCGAAGTACTGTGATCCACCGGGTATGAATCGTGTCAGAGTTGGCATGCCGCCCTGCGAGACGACGAGATTCGATAGTTCGGTACCGATATCCAAGAGGACTATCGCGCCTTCATCCTCGAAGAGTGCGTTTGGGAGCGTCGAGCGGATTAGAGAGAGCGCCTTTACGTCTATGCCCGCCACTCTTAGGCCACCAGCCCTTACAGCGGAGGTGTAGCGCGAGATCATATCTTTCTGAGCCGCGACTATGAGGATTCGGTCAAGGTCGGAACCCTCGCTCTGGGGACCGAGCACGATGTAGTCCATCACGGATTCGTCGATTGGCATGGGGATGTGATCCTGAGCCTCGAATCCTATGGCACCCTGGAGATCCTTCTCGCTCATTCGCGGAAAGTCCAACAGTCGCACCACGACCTTCTGATTAGCTAGGCCTAACGATACAGATTTGCCGGTAAAGGAATGAGACGCCCAGAACTCCTTGATCTCGAATGCGAGCAGATCGTGGTCGGCGACCTCGCCATCCATGATAGCTCCGGGGGCTAGCCGCCGGTAGCCGACGTGCTGCAACACAGAGCCACCGCCGCTCTTGGCGAGTTGGACGGCTTTGATCGCTCCCCGGTCTATATCCATCCCAACGGCCTGTTTCCTGAAACGTCCCATCTTCCTCCTACGCCACCCCGACGAAGTTCAAGTAATAGTTCCAGAGATTCCGCCCGACAAACAATGTGAGCACACCACCTACCGCCAAAAAAGTCCCAAACGGTATAGTCGCCCGTCGCCCTATAACTCCCCCAGCCATTAGCACCACACTAACCACCATCCCGCACAATGCACCCAAAAACACCGCGAGCCCTGCGTATGGCCCGAGAAAAGCCCCGAGCATGCCGGCCATCTTGACATCTCCCATACCCATCCCCCTAGGATAGGCCAGTACAAGGGCAAAGAGAGCCCCAGCGACCGCCACCATCGAAACCACATAGACCCACCAGCGTTCCGGATCCATCAGTATCGAGAACACTAACCCCGCCACAGCTGCCGGACCAACGATCACATTAGGCAATAGCCGGTACTCGATGTCCGTCCCGGCGAGAACCACCAATACCCCCACGAACACGAGACCCGAGATAGTAGCGAGGATCTGGAAGTCCGCCCCATACTCGTATACAACCGCCGCGAACAATAACCCCGTCAAACCTTCCACAATGGGATACCGAGCCGAGATACGCTCCGAGCAATTGCGGCACTTACCCCTAAGTAGCAAGTACGACAGAATCGGGACGTTGTCCTTGGGGGATATGGCCTCGCCGCATTTGGGACAGTGGGATGCAGGCCACACAATCGACTCGCGATTCGGAACCCGGTGGATCACCACGTTCAGAAAACTACCAACGACCAAACCAAAAGCACCCGCAACAAGTACGAGGGCGATCACTCCATCTCACCTTCGAAGTGCGCCGCCGCCGATACACGAACATCTGCCTCGACGAAAGCCTTACGCCCTACACTAGCATTGTAGCCGAGCAAGGACCGCGCTCCAACTCGTGCGCCCTCGCCAACAACGGCTCCAGCCGCCAGCCAGACACCCGCTCCCACGACCGCATCCCGCTCGACCACGGAACCCGGCCCCAGGTAGCAGTGACTACCGACAGCTGCATCAGGATGAACCACGGCGCTAGCCGCAACAACACTGCCATCCCCCACCGAGGCCTCTTCCGATAGGTAAGCCGTTGGATGCACCGCCGTGGAGAATTTCCCGCCCAAACCCCGTAGCGAGTTAGACACTCGCAACCGCGCCACATTGTCCGTTATAGCCACGATCACGTGCACTGACTCCACCGAGAGCATACTTTTAAGCATCCCGATGTCCCCAAGAACCGGAAACCCACGAACTTTAGACGAGAGAGACGAACGAGCATCGTCGTAGAATCCCAACACCCACCCTTCAGCCCCGCCCGCAATAAGAACATCCAGAGCCACGCGCCCATAACCGCCTGCTCCCACGATTGCCACCCTAAGGTCATCGTCGAGATCGGTACTCTGCATCTGAACTTCTGGTTGAACCAAGTCAACGCTTGTTTCGGGCTCTCTTATCTCGTTTCGCTCCCGTGAATGAATTGATCTTACGAGAGCAAGTCTAACATCGCCCCTTACACCTTGCGTCAATATCTACATCCGGGGCAACCAGGTGACTTACACACAACCCATAGTGCGGACTCAGATAGTAAACCCACCATACAGTTGATTTCCGCGCAGGAAGTCCGTAGCTGATAGCGGACGACCTCCAGGCAACTGTAGCCGCTCCACGCTCAATGTCCCATCCCCGCACCCCACTAGTATTCTCCCGTCATCAACGAGGATGTCTCCCGAGGCAGGATCCCGTACAACGGTCTCGGGTATACGCACCTCCAGTATCCTAACGGGCCCGTTCACGCCAGGATGAAACGTTCGAGCACCCACGTGCGGCGACAGCGCCCGCACAAGATTTAAAATCTCCGACCGACTCTTGCTCCAATCCAAGACCCGCTCACTACCAGTTATCTTATCCGCATAGGTAGCTTCTGAGTCATCTTGATCTTTGAGAATCAATCTACTGGTCTCAAGCAAACCTAGTACCTCAACCATAGCTTTAGCTCCGATTTCGGCTAATTGATGCCGTAATTCGCCCCCGTTTGCGTTTGAATCTACGGATATTTCGGTCTGTTTGGCGATTTTCCCGGTATCAAAGCCTTCGTTCATCTCGATTATCGTCACGCCGGTTGTTGTCTCACCAGCCATTATGGCTCGTTCGACTGGCGCAGCACCTCGGTATTTTGGTAAGAGTGATCCGTGTACGTTCCAGGCACCGTGTTTTGCGGCGTAGAGGGTGTCAAGGCGAAGTATCTGTCCGTAGGCGGCTACGACCAGGGCATCGTAGGGGGAGATTTGGCCAGCGGCTTCGGCGATGTGGTCGGGTTGGGTTAGCGGCAACCCGTGTTCGATGGCTAGTTGGGCGACGGGCGTGGGGCTTGTTTTGCGGCCCCGGCCTCGGCGGGCATCGGGCTGGGAGATCACCAACCCGACTTCATGTTCCGAGGAGACCAAACCTTCGAGCACGGTTGCGGCGAAGTCTGGTGTTCCGGCGAAGGCTACTCTCATAGGGTTGTTTCGGTGGTCAACTTTGAGCTATGAGGCGCTCGCGGAGTTCACGCATGGCCTCTTTGCGAGACGCTCGATCCGTGCGATCCAGAATGAGCACGCCGTCGAGGTGGTCTATCTCGTGTTGGAAGATACGGGCGATCAAGCCTTCCGCTTCGAGCTGCATGGGCTCGCCTTCGAGGTTCAGTCCGGTCAGAGTTATAGCTGTTGGACGCTCGACGTCTACTTGAATTCCGGGTATTGAGAGACAGCCTTCTGGTCCCAACTCGCGCTCTTCCGAAGAGGACGAGACCACGGGGTTCACTATGGCGAATTCTTCGTCCTCCACAGCGGCGACCAGAATCCGCTTCAGGCGTCCGACTTGATTGGCAGCCAGACCGACACCTTCGTGTTCGCGCATCGTCTGGAGCATATCCTCAGCCAGCCGATGGAGCGTATCATCAAATTCCTTAACCACGGTCGCACGGGACTTGAGTACGGGATCCCCGAACTTCCTGACTTCTAGTACCACTTGCTAGACCTCCTCGGGATCCACGTCAATCAACACCTTGAGTCCTCTAGGACCTCGACCGCCAAGCCGGGCCGCCAGCGTAGCCGCCTCCGCAGCCTCTCGCCTCTCCGAAGCCCGCAAAAGTACGCGCCACGCCTTGCGTTTGCCTGAACTCTGAGCGGGTACGACCGCCGACATGCTAACGGCGGGCGAGAGCCGCTCTCTCCAACTGGATTCTACCGCGTCCCGGACGACGCTTTCGGGGCCTTCTATCACTACCTGCGCGAAATGCGCATAGGGCGGATAGCCCACCGTTCGAAGTCTTGGAAGCTCGGCGGCTGCAAACGAAGTATAGTCTCCTCGAAGGGCGGCTTGCAGAGCGTAATGTTCCGGTAGGCGTGTCTGCACAACGAGCCTTGTTCGGGCGGCTTCGGCGGCTCGATACAAAATCCGAAAACCACGCTCGACCGCACCCATCGACGCACTGACAAAGAGAGCGTCAGCGTCGGGGATGCAGATCACATCCCAGCTACCCTCCTGGATACCGTGCGCTGTCCCAACCACCACGGCAGCGTCTTCATCGACCCTCTCGCCCGCCGTACGCAAACCAACCTCCACCCCAAGCTTCTCGTGGAGATCCATCCGCACTCTCTCGGTAGAAATTCCCAGCGGATTCAGGCGGGTCGAATAGCAATTCGGACAGTTGGGTTCAGTACGCTCTCGATGACCACAGCTAGCGCAGATCATGCTGGCGGATTGACCCATGCCATGCAAGGCGAGCGGCAACCCGCAGTTGGGGCAGGAGCGAATCGCTCCACACTGATTGCAACTTACGGACACCGCCTGGCCTAGCCGATTCACTAGCACTCCGACACGGCCACCGGAGTCGATGCAATTCTGACAAGCGTTTACAAGAGCGTCGCTTAGGATGGCGCCGGTTCCTCTCATATCCACCAACCGCACAGCAGGCCAAGAAGTAGCTGATCGTGCGGCAATCTCCTCAACGTCGCCGCCGTAAAGCCGGAGAGACGGTGTTGGAGAAGTAAGAAGTACGCTCACTCCACTCGTCGCGCCACGCTCCAATGCTATGTCGCGAGTGTGCAGTGGCAGACCTTCGTATCCGGGATCGGCCCGGTAGGATTCGCTTGGCTCGTCGGTAACGCAGATCCCGCCAAGACGAGGCATCGGCAAGAGAGCCGCCGAGCGGGTGCCGACGACAACATCCACGTCTCCGGAACGCGCTGCAGCGTGGATCGAAGCTCGCGATTTCCCCATCCCGCCGTGGTAAGCAGCCACCACGCTCTTAACCGGCAGACATTCCAGCAACATTCGCTTGATCCGCTCAACGGCTTCTACTTCAGGCGCGAAGATGAGTGCTTGCTTTCCGTTGTCCACTGCGCATCGGGCTACGGCTACCGCTACTTCCACCTGCCCCGCCGTCGGCACGCGCCACAATCGGACAGCACTAGCATCCATCGCGTCCTCTACTTGACTATAGAATGGAATTTCGGTATCTGGACTAGTCTGGCCGAAGGCTGTTTTTAAAGCCGTAAGATTTGGCCGATGTTCGCGGTGGATCACACCGCGCTCCTCAAGCCGTAGTAGCGTGGCCCGCGTAGCACCCGCCGCCTTCAGGATGTCCGCGCTTCGCACATCACCCTCGTTAGTGGAGCTCAACGCCTCGAACAGCCGACGTTGAGCATGAGCCCGACCAAAGTCAGGTTCCGAATCGACCTTCACCGTGACCCACTCCTCGGTCGGAGGCTCGGGGCAATGCGGATAGAGTTTCACGCGGGCAAGCTCTTCAGCGGATTTGAAGCCTTCGGGTCCAAGAAAACGACGCAGCGCGCCACGAGTCACGACCGTACCACGGCTCCACGGCCAGTTCGGACCCGGATGCACGATACGGTAATTTCCCAGATCAAGACCCGGCGGAAGCGCGGATCTCAACACCTTCGCAACCGGAATAGCCGAGATGTCAGAAACTTGGCGGCAAACCGAAATTATCTCCTCATCCAGCGAGAGCCAATCAAAAACGTCTCGCAGTTCTTCGAGGCTCCGTCCCTCCGAAACGTTTTCTATGTCGACCACGACTCCCAATCGAGAGTAACTTGAGAGAGGAACTGAGACTACGCTACCGGGACGGATCTCGTCCTGGAGAAAGTCCGGGACACGGTAACTCAACGGTGGCAGAGCGTGCGTTGGGATGAGCAACGCCACTCTCACTACGGTTATGGGTGGCGTCCTTTCGACTGTCTCAAGTGTCGTTTTAGTCTCGGTAGAGTGGCCTATATGCCGGACCAAGCTCGGTCTCCTACAGGCCAGCCGCACGACGCAGGTCGTCGGCGCGGGAGGTGTCCTCCCAGGTGAAGCCCGGCTCACTGCGTCCGAAGTGACCGTAGGCAGCGGTAGCCGCGTAGACTGGCTTGCGAAGGTCGAGGTCGCGGATTATTGCGCCGGGACGGAGGTCGAAGTGCTCCTCCACTAAAGATTGCACCGTGGCGTGGTCGATGGTTTCGGTGCCGAAGGTGTCGATCATAATGCTCACCGGTTGGGCGACCCCGATAGCGTAGGCCACCTGGATCATGCACCGCTCGGCCAGGCCCGCCGCGACTACGTTCTTGGCTACCCAGCGAGCCGCGTAGGAGCTGGATCGATCCACCTTCGTTGGGTCCTTACCCGAGAACGCGCCGCCGCCGTGGGGTATCGAGCCCCCGTAGGTGTCCACGATGATCTTACGCCCGGTAAGCCCCGTATCACCCTGCGGTCCACCCGTAACAAAACGCCCGGTCGGGTTGATCAGTACCTCCGTCCCGTTAGGGTCGTAGAACTCATCCGGCATGATCGGCTTTATGACAGCTTCGATCAAGTCGTCCTTCATGTCGTCGATACCGTCTCTATGCTGCGTGCTGATAAGGACGTTGTCGACCGCCACTGGCCTCGTGCCTTCGTAGCGAACCGTCACCTGACTCTTGCCGTCAGGGCGCAGGTAGTCCAACTGACCACTCTTGCGAACCTCGCTCAAGCGTCGTGTCAAGGCGTGGGCTAGAGTTATCGGGAGCGGCATAAGCTGCTCGGTCTCCTGGCAGGCGTAGCCGAACATCATGCCCTGATCCCCGGCTCCGACTTCGTCGAGGTCTTCGCTCTCCCGGACTTCGAGAGCTTTGTCGACACCCTGCGCGATGTCGGCGGACTGAGGATCTATCGAGGTCATCACGCCGCAAGTTTCGGCGTCGAAGCCGAACTTCGCACGCGTGTAGCCGATCTCCGCGACTTTTTGCCGCACGACGGTCGGGATGTCGACGTAGGTCTCAGTCGTGATCTCCCCGGCCACGACCACGAGACCAGTGGTTACGAGCGTCTCGCACGCAACGCGGCTCATCGGATCGTCTGCCAAAGCAGCATCCAAGATGGCGTCGGAGATCTGGTCCGCTATCTTGTCGGGATGTCCCTCGGTCACGGACTCGGAGGTAAATAGATGCGTCGTTCGGCTCTTCGGTCCGCCGCCAGCCATCGAATCACTCATTGTATTTTGCTGCGCCATCTTATGTGTGCCTTCCTTTTTGGATCCCATCCAACATACAATCGAGGATGGCTCTCGCCACCTCGGTTTTCGAGGTCCGGGACACGAATATCTCCGTCTCCTCGCCCACAATGTAGACCTCGTTGTCATCCGACTCAAAACCCATATCCGACCTCGAAATATCGTTGCCGACCAAGAGATCGGTACCTTTCGATCGGAGCTTCTCGCGGGCATCCGCCCTCGGGTCGCCATGAGATGCGGCGAATCCTATCACAAAGAGTTTTGGGTTCTGCTGCCGAACTTCTTTCAAAATATCTTCCGTAGCCACCATCTCCACCACGAGACCATCCCGTCGCCGCAACTTAGTCTTAGCCACCGTCGCGGGCGTAAAATCCGAGACTGCCGCTGCCATCACTAGAACATCGGAATCTTCCGCTAGTCTCAACGTAGCTTCCCGCAGATCGTCCACGCTCTCGACGGCGTGTGTCTCCACTCCAGGCTCGATACTTTCTATATTCGCCGCGACCAGCGTAACCGTAGCTCCCATCCGCGTAGCCTCACGCGCAACCGCGAGCCCCATCTTCCCGGAGGACCGATTGCCGACGAACCGGACGCTGTCGATAGGTTCGCGAGTGCCGCCAGCCGTTACCAAAACCCGAAGCCCGGCCAACAGCCCTCCAAGCCCCCCAAGAACCACCGACGAAATCTCCATCGTGGAGGGAAAATTAGTGTCGGTGCCGATTACCTTGCAGCCAACTTCTCTCAAAAAATCCAGGTTCTCCAGGACAGCAGGCTGCTTGGAGGTCGCCTCGTCAAGATCTAGCGCGACAAAAGCTGGTTGAAGGCCGCTAGCGTACAATTCACCGGCTGCCCCGGAAGTCAGGCCGTGGGCGAGTCGGGCCAGGGTTGCGGAGGTTGCGGGCGCGAAGAGTATGGCTTCGGGGTTTTGCGTGGGCTCTGTAACGACAGAGACCGGGTCCGCGAAAGCGGCCCGGCCTATAAAACGTTCGGTGTCCAGCTCCAGTATCACTTCGACTGGATGTCCGGCGGCTGAGATTTGGTCTGAGATCTCCGGTATTTTCAAGGCTCTTCGGGAAGCGCCCGCCGAGATCAGGATCACAGCTGTGCCTCCCTACTGTTTGTTGCTGTTTAGGCGGCACCCGCACTCTCGTCGGTCACGCTTTCGTCCTCGACGGTCTCTGCCGAAGCCGTCTCTTCGGCGGTGCTGTCCTCGGTGGGAGCACCGCTGTCCACGTCGTCGGAGTCTTTTGGAGCGGCGACGCCGCTGGCGGGATCCACGAAATCGTCGCCACCGTCGCCTGCGGCTATCTCCTCGTCCTTCATCACGTCTTCGCGGAAGGTGACCTCCAGCTTGTCCTCGCGCAACTCCTCGATAGCAATGCTAAGCGGGTGTTGCGAGCGGGTGTGGACCTGCGGACCCGGAATGCCCAGAGAATCGTTCAATCCCAGAGTCGCGGTGTATTCGTTGATCTGACGTGCGCGACGGGCTCCGGCCAATACCAGACCGTACCGCGAGTCGACTTTCTCCAGTAGTTGATCCACTTTGAGTTCGTTCAGCATTTTACTCTCCTTGCTCGATAATATCGTTGAGTATACCGAGGATATCCTCGCGGGCTTGGTCCCGGTCCCCGTTTACTATCTCATGGTCGAATTCCCTCAAAGCCGCGACCTCTGTCACGGCGGTGCTCATCCGGGTCTCAACGGCCTCGGATGTCTCCGTCGCCCGACCCTGCAACCGCTTGCGCGTCTCCTCCAAAGACGGTGCGCGGACGAAGATCATGGTCGCATCTGGACGTCGCTCGCGAACCTTTCGGGCTCCCTGCAACTCTATCTCCAGGATGACCGATAGCCCACTGCCCAGAAGCTCCTCCACACGATGCTCCGGTGTCCCGTACAAGTTGCCGGAATACTCCGCGTATTCGAGGAAGAAGCCGGAGGAGATCCACTCTTCGAACTTCTCCCGCGTCAGAAAGATGTAGTCCTGGCCGTTGACTTCGCCGGGACGGGGACCACGGGTAGTGGCCGAGACGGAATAAGCGAGCTTCGGGATGTCATGTAGCGCGGCTTTGATCAGGGTCGATTTCCCCGCGCCCGAAGGCCCGGAAACAACGATCAGTCGTCCTCGCAACCGAGAACTCCTATCAGCCGGTCGCGCTGACCGTAAGTTAGGCCGACGAGTGTCTTTGAGCGGCTAACGCTGGCGGCTCGCATGATCCGGGTAACCTTGATACGACCCATACCCCGCATAGCAAGCAACATCTCCTCGACTTTGGCCCCTTTTTGCTCCTCGGTTGGGTCCATCAAGAGATCGTAGATGTCCAAGTCGCCACTCTTCAAGGCACGCTTGGTAGAGGCCCGAGCAAAACGCACCCGGTTCGCCTCGTCGAGCGCACTACGACGCTCTTGCGATGTCCTCTCTGGAGCCCTCCGTAACATCAATGCCGGATTCTATCACTACTCACGCCTACTTTATAGCTCCCCGCAACTCCCGCGCCGACAAACCTAAATCCCGCAAGAAAGCGGCGAACTCATCCAGCACGTCCACTGGCTCCCGGACGAAGCTCGACGAGCCAATTTGAACCGCCGCAGCTCCCGCGAGCATGAACTCGGCTACGTCCGTCCCACGAGCTACGCCGCCACACCCGATCACCGGTATTCCTACTTCCCGCGACACGTCATGCACAG
>JAABUN010001249.1_pt1 | contig 58206 bp, 54 predicted proteins | sample 5559311 | NCBI WGS metagenome assembly JAABUN01 (sample SAMN10711877, study PRJNA513370) | rock metagenome | isolation source: Antarctica rocks | place: Antarctica: Victoria Land, Siegfried Peak sud
GAAACACTGCTTTGGCAATACGTACGGTTTCTTCTGGCACGTACCGGGGATCAGTAGGCTGGAGTGACATGGTTTTGCCTCCTTCAGCCCAGCTTAGACACCCCTCGCTGAATTTGGAAACGGTATCCTGGAGTGAGTGGCACGCCACGCCTCAGTTCAGAGGGGCTCGAGCTGCGCTATTTTGCCCTTAACGCGTTGCCGGACAACCTTTTTGCGCCGAATTTGCCGATCCTCGAGGCTGTCAGAAAAAGATGCTGAATACGACCCGTGGAACCGCCAAGGGAGGCTGTTATGATCCATACCCACCCTGTAATCGCTGCTTGGGAAAACCTCTAGCACAGCACCCGCGATACGCTCGCGCGGGCGAGATGGTTTCCAGGCTCTCCGTCTCTTCACGCCCTCCGCGCTGTTTCGCGTCAGTCAGCACGCTGAGAAGCGCGCCGCTAAAGGTGATGACGCAGCCTGTAACGACCTGGGCGCACGCGCTCCAGATAGCTCGACCGTGTTCGGTAGTGTCTAGCGTCGCAGCAACACAAAAGTCCCACCTTTGAGGTACAGTGTTCAGCATCGTGGCAACGGTTCACCTCATATGTGGCTTTCTCGGCGCTGGAAAAACGACCTTCTCCCAATCTCTCGCGGAGGAGAGATCAGCTGTAAAGTTCTCTCTCAGTTGACGAACTTTATTTACAACTTTTCACGGACGAACCGACGCGGGAGCTCGACGCCAAAGCCTTGGACCGTTTGCTGCTTATGCTCAGCGGTGTCTGGTCGCAAATTGCAAAGGCAGGGGTAGATGTGGTGCTCGACTACGGGTTTTGGCGTCGAGCCTTACGAGATGACGTCCGGGATAGGGCAAGCTTGGTCGGCGCGGAGACACGACTCTACTGGCTACAATGTCCTGATGACGTCGCTTTAGCCCGGGTCTTGCAGAGAAACGGTTCGCCAGGAGCGTTTCTTATAACAGCGCAGGACTACGGAGAGCTTAAGGCAGGATTCGAGCCTCCAGCTTCTGACGAGGCAAGCGAGATCATCAACGCTGCAAACGAGAACCGTTTGGCCTGAATCGGCACTTCTACGCCTAAAAGTTTGCTCGTTTCTCGTAATCTCCGCCGAGATGTCCGGCAACACCGCCACAACCTGACACACTCCGGGTATAGTCACCTGCTGATGGACGCCGCGACCCCTCCAACCCCCTCATCATCGGTGCTGCTCGAGGTGCGCCGCACCGTCACCCTGGCCCTGCCGCTGATTCTGGCGCAGCTCGCGCAGATGTCGGCGTCGTTCGTCGATACGCTGATGGTCGGCAGACTCGGGAACGTTCAGCTAGCGGGCATCGCGCTCGGCGGCAGCGTCTTTTTCCTGACCTTTCTCGTCTCGGGCGGGGTGCTTTTTTCGGTGGGGCCGTCGGTCTCGCAGGCGTTCGGCGCGGGTGACACCAAAGGGGCAGGCAGAGCCGCGCACCAGAGCTTTTTTCTGGCGCTCATCTTGAGCGTCCCCGCAGTTCTGCTATTTTCACAAATAGGCCGCATCTTGCCGCTTTTGGGCCAGCAACCCGAAACGGTGCGCCTAGCGACGGGTTACGTTCAGGCTATCGCCTGGGGCTTCGTCCCGGCGCTGCTGACGATCAGCTTGCGCGGGCTTCTCGAGGGGATTTCAAACCCTCGCCCGGTTATGTTTATCGCCTTTTTAGCGGTCGGTTTCAACGCGCTCATGAACTACCTGCTGATGTTCGGTCACTGGGGCTTTCCGGCGCTCGGGCTCGTCGGGACGGGCTGGGCGAGCGCACTCTCGTTCTGGCTGAGCTTCGCGCTGCTGGCAGGGTACGTCTACCGCACCCAGCCTCAGTTCGAGGTCTTCCGTTTCAGCGGTATCGACACCCGGATCATCGCCGGTCTGGTACGTATCGGCCTGCCTATCGGTCTGACGCTGGGGTTCGAGGTCGGTCTTTTTTCTGCTACGGCGCTACTTATGGGAACGCTCGGAACGGTGCAGTTGGCAGCGCACCAGATTGCGCTGCAAAGCGCCAGCTTTACCTTTATGGTTCCGCTGGGGCTGGCCTCGGCGACGGCGGTGCGGGTGGGTCAGGCGGTCGGGCGTGGTGAGCAGGCGGCTGTGGGGCGCGCAGGCTGGACGGGCATCACGCTAAGCGGCGCGGTGATGATGGTCTCGGCGTTCGTATTCTGGTTTTTCCCGGAGTGGGTGGTGGGGTTGTTTTTAGATGTAAGCGACCCGCAAAATACTGCGGTCGTGCGGACAGCGGCGCGTTACCTGGCTTTCGCTGCGGCTTTTCAGGTCGTCGACGGCTTACAGGTGGCGGCGGCGGGCGCGCTGCGCGGCCTTAAAGATACGCGGGTGCCGATGCTCATCTCGCTTTTTTCCTACTGGTTTATCGGTTTTAGTTCGGGGCTTTTTTTCGCCTTTGTGCTGGATATGGGCGGGCGCGGGTTGTGGCTCGGGCTGGTCTTGGGATTGGTGACGGCGGCGGTTTTGCTGGTCGGACGGTTCAGGCGGATTCCGCCGCCGCGCCCCCTAAGCTAAACGCTGCCGAACCTTGCGAAGCCTCGAGTTTCCCTGGTTACGCGCTGTCGGTATTTGCACGACGTGACAAAACCGTATGTGATAAAGCCGTGTGATAAACTCGTCTGAGCGTCGGGGGCGCAAGCGATGAAACGCGGACTAAACGACCTATGAAACTCAGCAAAATGCAGCGTGAACAGCACCAGGGAGCTGCGCGGGAGCTTATCGAGCGCCTCGAGCGTCGTCTCTGCGACCGTCCCCCCGGCAAAACGCACCTGAACGAAACCCTGCTCGAGCGCGTCGGCGCGTGTAAACAGCAGCTCGGTGGCGGTCTCCGCGACCGCGAGTTGCTAAAACTCAACCTCGAGCTCGCCGACATCTTTTACCGTAGCAACAACGCCGACAAACGCAGACGGGCGGGCCATTAACCTTTAGCTGTCAGACAAGCTGAGCCTTCGCCACTTCAGGCGTCGCCTTGCGTTGTGGTCGGTCAATATGATCTAAAAGCTTCGGGGAAACGGTGTTGTGTTTCGTAAACCTCCCGTGATTAGAACAGCCACGCTCAAACCGAGATTCAGCCTCAAGCCTGACGTGAAATTTCTGTGTGGCGTTTGGGCGCTCGCGTGGGCATACTGTAGGGGTGGAGCAAGTTACCTTCGACCTGGAGACCGAACGCCTCGAGGCACTGGGTCGGTACGGCGTGCTGGATACCGAGCCCGAACCGAGCTTCGAGCGTGTGGTGCGGCTCGCGCGGCAGCTTTTGGGGGTTCCCACTGCGCTGGTCACGCTGGTCGTCGAAGAGCGCCAGTGGTTTAAGGCGCGGGTCGGTTTCGAGCCCGGCGAAACGGGACGCGACGTCTCGTTTTGCGACCACACCATCCGGCAGGGCGGGGTGATGGTCGTACGCGACGCGCAAAAAGACCCGCGTTTTCAGGACAATCCGCTCGTAACGGGGGCTCCGGGTATCCGCTTTTACGCGGGCGCGCCCCTCGAGACGCCGGACGGTTACAAGCTCGGAGCCCTGTGCGTGATCGATACCGCGCCGCACGCCGAGTTTTCAGCTGAGGCCGAAGCGGTGCTCTCCGAGCTTTCGGCGCTGGTGATGGACGCGCTCGAGCTGCGCCGCGCCGCCGCCGCCGCTGTCACCGAGACGGCGGCGTTGAGGGCGTCTGAAACGCGGCTGCGGCAGCTCGTCGGGAGGGTTCCCGCAGTGTGGACGACCGACCGCGAGCTGAACTTTATCGCTGGCGGCGGGATGAGCCTCGAGGGTGTCGGTGACGCGTCCGGTCAGATTCCCGGCGGCTCGCTTTACAAACGCCTGGGTGTCGAGGGGGCGGCCCTGCTGCCCCTTGCGGCGCACCTCCGCGCGCTCGGTGGTGAAACTGCTCGCTACGACCTCGAGGTGGCGGGCCGCAGCTTCGAGGTCCGCGTCGAACCCCTCCGCGCTGAGGACGGCGGCGTGACGGGTTGCTTCGGGGCCGCCTTCGACGTCACCGAACGCCCCGCCGAGGCGACCCTGCCGGGCGACGACTTCACCCGTGTTCTGGTGTCGATTTCGGACGCCGTATGGAGCGCCGAAGCCGACGTTGCGGGCAGTTTCGTGCACCGCTACTTTTCGCCGGTCGTCGAGGCGCTGACCGGCAGACCGCCGGAATTTTTCACAGCGCGCCCCGACGCCTGGTCGGGCGTGGTCCATCCGGACGACCGGGCAGCTCTGAGGCGCGCCGACGCAAAGGTGGCGGCGGTCAATCCCCAGGGTAATTCAGAGGGTGAACGTGAATACCGCATCGTTCACGCGGACGGCAGCGTGCGCTGGGTCTGCGAGCGCGTGCGGGCCGAAGCGCAACCGAGCGGCGCGCGGCGTCTTTACGGCGTCCTGAGCGACACTACCGCGCGCAAGGAGGCCGAACACCGGGCGGCGCTTCAGTCGGAGTTTCGGCGCGAACTGCTGGGCGTGATGGAGGCTGCGCTGCGGGGCGGCGTCGGCGCGAGGTTTTACGAGAGGTTGCTGGCGTGCGCCGTGCGGGTGATTCCCGGCGTAGAGGCGGGCTCGCTGATGCTCCGTGACGACCAGAGCCGCTATACCTATGTGGCGGCGGTCGGGTACGATTTCGAGCGTCTCAAGAGTACCTACTTGTGGGAGAGCGAGCTCGCCCGTGACGACCGGCCCGGCCCACAGCTTATCTATAACTACGACGCCAACCATGAGGTGGAACCCGAACGCAGAAACCTTCTCCGCAGCGCCGGTTCGGTGGTGGCTATCAAGGTCAGTTTGTCGCTGCCTGTCGAGTTGGAGGGCGAAGTCGCTTACTTCAATCTGGACAGCTTCAGCACCGAAGCGGCTTTCGACGACGAAGCGGTCGAGATGGCGCGGATGTTCGCGCAGCAGATCGCCGTGCTGCTAAAACGGTTCGAGCTCGAGAAAGCCCTCGAGTTCCGCGCCTACCACGACGCGCTTACCGGGTTGCCGAACCGCCACCTTTTTGAAAAGCAGTTGACGCGCGCGGTCGCGCGAAGCTGGGACGGGGGCGCGCCCTTCGCGGTCATTTTGCTCGATCTCGACGACTTCAGAATTATCAACGATTCACGGGGTCACGCGTTCGGTGACGGGGTGCTGAAGCTCATAGCGGCGCGTCTCGGCGGAGCTCTGCGAGGCGGCGACCTTATCGCCCGCTGGGAGAGCGACGCCTTTGCGCTACTTATAGCCGACGTCGGGGGTGAAAGGGAGGCCGCCGTGGTCGCCGAGCGGTTGCTGACCGAGGTTCACGAGCCGCTGGTTTTAAAAGACCGCGTGGTCCGCGTCCGCGCAAGCCTCGGTATCGACCTCTACCCCGGGGGTGCCGAGCGCCCTGAAGAACTCCTGAGACACGCGGACATCGCCCTCTATCACGCCAAAGCGGTCGGTGACAGCTACAAAGTTTTCGACGAACCGATGAACCAGCGTGTTCAGGTTCGCCTCGAGCTCGAGGCCGACCTCCGCGAAGCCCTCCACGCAGGGTCGCTGACGCTGCACTACCAGCCCCGTGTGCGCCTCGCCGACGGACACATTCTTAGTCTGGAAGCTCTCGCCCGCTGGCAGCATCCGGTACGGGGCTGGGTCGCGCCGTCGGTTTTTATTCCGCTCGCCGAACAGACCGGACTGATCGAACTGCTTGGAGAAACGGTGCTGGACGCAGCCTGCGCCCAGACCAAAGTCTGGGAGCGGGCGGGTTTGCCGACGCGCGTAGCCGTCAACGTTTCAGCCGAACAGCTCCGCGATCCGGCTTTTGTAGACGCGGTAGAGCGCGCGCTGGCGCGTCACGACCTCGCCGCCGCCCTGCTCGAGCTCGAGCTTACCGAGAGCGCGGCGATGGCGGACATCACCGAGAGCGTAAAAATTTTGGGTCTCCTCCGTGACCTCGGCGTAGCTCTCGCCATCGACGATTTTGGAACCGCCTACTCGTCGCTCGCGTATCTCGAGAAGCTGCCGGTTCACAGCCTGAAGGTCGATCAGGCGTTTGTCAAAGACCTCGGTAGAACCGGGCCGACCGGCGACCGTACGGGCGGCGAGAGCATCATCAGGGCGGTCGTGGCGCTCGTGCGAAGTTTCGGCTTGACCGTAGTCGTCGAAGGCGTCGAAACCGAGGTGCAGCACCAGGCGGTCAAAACGCTCGGCTGCGACGAGGCGCAAGGTTACTTGTTTGCAAAACCGCAACCCGCAGCGCAAATCTCGGAGCTTTTGCGGCGTCAGGCCGATCGTGCCGACACTAAGACTGCGCCCACCGACGCCGCTTGACCCGTACCCGCGCGTTTACTCGGAAGTTAGAGGAAGACGGAAAAGCGGTTTGTTGAGGGGCGCGTCCTTGTAACGCGCGATCACCGCGATCATCAGCGCGACCGCGTAGTGAAACTGCGGCATTCCCAGGCAAAACGCGAGCATGAGCAGCGCAGCGACGACCAGCAACCACGCTTTGTAACGGTGTCTCACGTCCTCACACTCGTTTCCCCCATCCGGCGTACCCTCGAGCCCCGAACTCATACCTACTGTGAACAATCTTACAGCAGAAGTGTATCTCTTGTGGATGCACCCTGACCGTGTACCTTTGGGCGCGAAAGTACACGTCACCACCGTCCGCTGCGTGCCGGACGGTGCGCCCGTCGCAATCTATAAATTGCCGAGCTGCCCGGAAACGCTTGTGAGTAGTCCGTATCTGATCCGGAAGCCGTCTCTGGGCGTGAGATTGGGGAAAACTGCGAGAAGCCGCTTCAAGCTGCTCTATCTACGCTTTCGGTCTGCTGGTTGCGCCTAAATCGGGTCGGTACCCTTTGGAGTCGGTATCAGTGAATTCGCACCGGTCGTATCCGCTGTAAGGCGCGCTCGAGCTCTCCACACACGCAACCCGCCGACGTTTTGCAACCTCAACGCCGATCTGTCACCCTCACTCGGGCTGCCCAATACCCGGGAATCTCCCGAAAACCTAGTGGGTGACGCGGCTCAGGTAACGCTGCCCCCAGCTGTCTACCGCGCCGATGACGTCTTGGAGCGCGAGACCGGCTTCCGATAGGGTGTAGCGCGTACGCGGCGGCATGGTCGATTGTACGGTCTTTTCAACGATACCGAACGCCTCGAGCCGCTCGAGCCGCTGCGTCAGCGTGGTCGGGTTGCAGCCGCCGATGTCGCGCCCGAGTTCGTTGAAGCCCTTTGCGCCGCCCAGCAGTGAGCGGACGATGTGCAGCGTCCACTTCTCCTGCAACAGGTTGATCGACTCGTAAATGGGACAAAAATCGTGGTTTTCCATCCCTACCTCCCTCAAAGCTCTACTATACTACGCGAGACGCACTACTTGACAAAATGTAGTGCTCCATTTAGTATAAAGCAAGGTTGCTCAAGCCATCCTGAAAGGAACCACACCATGCCGACAAAGATTTTAATCCCATTTTACAGCACCTACGGACACACCCACCAGATGGCGCACGCCGTCGCCGAGGGCGCTGAGGGCGTCGCCGATACCGAGGTTCGGGTTCGCCGCATCCCTGAACTCGAGGCCGCCCGTCAAGCGATGTCGGGTCAAGACGCCTACGTGCAGGCGCAAGACAAAATGGCTGAACACGCCGAAGTCACGCACGACGACCTGCGCTGGGCCGACGGCGTCATCTGGGGAACGCCGACGCGTTACGGCAACATGACCGCGCAGATGAAGGCGTTTATCGACACCACCGGCAGCTTGTGGCAAAAAGGCGAGCTGGAGGACAAAGCTACCGGCATCTTTACCTCGACCGCGACGATCCACGGCGGTCAGGAAACGACCATCATCACCAGTCTGGTTCCGCTTCTGCACCTCGGGATGATCTTCGTCGGGACGCCGTACGGTCAGAACCCGCAGATTCTGACGACCGACGGTATCGGCGGATCTCCCTACGGCCCGGCCACACTCGCCGGTGGCGACGGCTCACGTCAGCCCGTCGAAGCCGAACTCGTGACCGCCCGCAACTTAGGCTCCCGCGTCGCCGAGGTCGCCTCACGTCTCAAGAGCCTGCGCGCCCAAAACACGCAGGGCCAGCAGGATGACGCAAGCAGCTACGACGCTTGAAGTGAGGCTCTAGGCAAACTTAGAACGTAGCAGCAAGTTGATTTCAAGAAAAAAAGCGCGGCGTATCACGCCGCGCTTTTTGCGTTTCGGTGACGGCTAAAAACCGGTGACGGGTATAAAATAGCTTCTGGAGCACGCTGCTCCTATTTTTTGGCTGTTTATCCTCGAGGAGTTCGTTGTGACCGAAAAACCCGTTCGCGCCCCTGAAGTTCCGCTCACCCGCGCCGTGATTGCGCTCTTTACCCTTCTGGTGCTGACGGGTCTTTATTACATTGTCGGGGGGCCGGTGCCGTACTCGGTTCACTTCGGCGGGCCGACCGGCGCTGAATTCGAGGGGCGTTACGCCGTCAGTGGTGGGGACGCGGCGGTACCGGGCGAGAGTTTCCGCAGCGTCTACCCGCACACCCTGACCGTGTGGAGCCCCAGACAGCGGCGCGTGGTGGCGTCGTCGCAGAGCAGCGCCGAGGTCAACGTACTCAACACCATTACGGTGCGGCGTGCGGGCGTCGTGTGTAACGAGGTCTACCGCTGGGGTACGGACGCCGAGGCGGTGTGTGGGTAAGAGGTGGTGTGCGGGTAAAGTGTAGGTCTTTTGAGCCTATCGTTACAGCGTTCCACTCATGTTTGGGTAGCTTGACGCATACCGATGTTCACTCACCGGTGATGCTTGCTGGAGTTCTCAGAGAAACTTGAAACGCTACAGTCTCGAGTTCAAGCGCGTACGTCTCAGCTCGGCAGTTCCGACGCCAGAACCTTTACTTTTCGCGCGCTTCAGGTTCAGGTGACGTGACCGGCTGGCGCGGCCTCACGGTACGCGCCGGTATCTAAAAGTTCACGCAAGACGCGGACGGTCTCACCGAGTTCGGCCTCGGTGTTGTAGAGCGCGACCGGCGCGACCCGGAGCAGGTCGGGGGCGCGGTAGTCGGGGGTGATCTGCCGCTGCCGCAAGGCGAGGCTTAGCAGCCGCGCGTCCGGGTGCGCCAAAACGACGTGTCCGCCCCGGTGGGCGGGATTTCTGGGCGTCCGCACCACACACTCGGGCAGGTGTTCGTCTATCAGGGCGATGAGGTAGTCCGTCAGCTCTAGAGACCGCGCCCGCACCGCCCCAATAGTCACCTCTTCAAAGATGCCCAACGCGCCCTCGAGCCCCGCCAACGCGACGATGCTCGGCGTACCTTGCTGGTACGCGCCCGCGCCCGCCGCCTTGCAAAATCCCGGGGCCATCTCGAACTGCGTGGTTTTGTCGTGGCCCCACCACCCCGGCAGTCCAGGCGTCCGGTCGAAATGCCGCTCGTGAACGAACAGACCCCCCGGCGCGCCCGGCCCCGCGTTGAGATATTTGTACGAGCACCACACCGCGAAGTCCACGTGAGCGTCGTGAAACGCGTGCGGCAACGCGCCGATAGAGTGCGCCGCGTCCCAGCCGATAAGCGCGCCCGCGTCGTGCGCGCGCCGCGTGACGGCCTCCACATCCAGCAACTGCCCGCTCCGGTAAAGCACCGTAGGCAGCACTGCCAGCGCCACGTCGGACGTAAAGGCGTCCCGAACGTCGTCGGGATGCAGGGTGTAACCGTCGCGCGACGCGATGAGTTTGAGCGTCCCGCCGAGCCGCTCCGCCCACGCTTGTAGCGCGTAGAGGTCGCTAGGAAAATCGAGGCTGGTCGCCAGCAGGTTTCGCCGCGCGCCGTCCCCTTCGGGTTCAGGTCGGTAAAAAGTCGCCAGCAGAGCGTGCAGGTTGCTCGTGATGCTGCCCGTAGCGATGACCTCTTCGGGTTTTGCCCCGACGAGGCGCGCCAGGGCGGGGGAGAGGCGTTCGGCGAGCCCGAACCACTCGTCCCAACCGCTTACCGCCAGATGCTGCCACTGCTTCAGGCGGCGCTCGGTAGCGGCCTGCGCGCCGTAGGTCAGCGGCCCCAGCGAGTTACCGTCGAGATAAACGCCGCGCGGCAGCAAAAACGCGTCTCGTTTCACCCTGCGACCAGCCGGAGTACCGCCCGCACGGGTGAGGCGTCGGCGTCGGGGAGGTTTAGCGGCAGACAGATGAGCTCGTAGTCGCCCGCTTCGACGCCGTGTAAGTTGAGACCCTCGAGGATCAGCACGCTACGTTCGAGACACGCCTTGTGCGCGGGCAAGTCTTTGCTCGTAAGCGCGTCTACACTCGGCGCGTCGGTGCCGACGAGCTTGACGCCCCGGTCGGCGAGCGCGTGAATCAGCTCAGGCGTGAGCGGTGTAAAAGCTTCGGAAAATACGTCCCAACGGGCGGGTTCGCCGGTAAAGAACAGTACCCGTTCCGGTAAGGTAGCGAAGGGCCCTAGCAGGTCTGGCGACACGCCCGCTCGAGCGTCGATAACCTGAGCTTGACCGACTAGCAGCTCGAGCGCCACGCTGCCCAACCGCCCCCCGGTAACGCTGTAATGAAAGGGCGCGTCCAGATGCGTACCGGCGTGCGTCGAGGTCGAGAGTGCCATCACGTTGACCGCCGACCCCGCTCGGATGTCAGCCACTAATTCCAGGTTAAAGGGTGTGTCACCGGGCCAGTTGGGGTGTCCGGCGGTGAGCGCGCGGGTGATGTCGATCATGCTCTATGCTACCCGACGCGCGGCGGTATGTTGGAAAATCCTCGATGGGTCGGGGTTGTCGGAAGATAGGTGAAGGACATAAATTCAGGCTTTTTGCCGTATGTAGGCCGTGCTAGGGTAACTTCATGAGCCATTGGGACGCGATCTACCGCGACCTAGAGGTGCGCGGCCTCGACATAGAGAGTGAACTTGCGGGTACAGCTTGGCTTGACCCCTTTTTGCCCCTCGTGGGTAATCCGACTGGTCAAGCCCTCGACCTCGGCTGCGGAACAGGAGCCGACCTGTTGCGTCTGGCCTGCGAGGGGTGGCAGCCTGTCGGTCTCGAGCGCGAACCGCGCGCGGTCGAGCTTGCCCAAAGGCTTCACGGGTTTCCGGTAAAGGCGGCGAGCTTCGAGGACCCCTTACCGTTCGCGGATGATACATTCAGCTTGGTCATCTCACGTTTCGCCCTCCACCTTTTGCCGCCGAATGATGCTGTCAACCTCTTCCGCGAGGTGCGGCGAGTTTTAGCTTCTGGTGGTTACTTCGTCTTTGCCGTCAACAGCGACGTCCATCGTCAGCAGGGTTTGCAGTACGACTACACCGGCGCGGTGGAGAAGGAGCCGGGGTACTGGTTTTTGCCGTCGCTCGGTTTCGGTTATCTGTTCTACACCCCTGAGCGGGCGCGCGACCTACTCGGGTCAGGGTGGGAAATACGCCACCTCAACGACGGCTTTTTGATCCAGTGGGACATTCCCAAGCAGGCAGTAACGTGTGTTGCCGAAAAGGTGTAGTAGCTGCTCAGTAGACGTGCTGCAAAGAGTATTCTTTCGGTAGAAGTGCGCTCTGATTCTGCTAAACCGTCGCCTGCTCGACTACCGCGGCGATGTCGCGCGCGACCTCTTCGATCTCGAGCTGATTACGCCCCTCGACCATCACCCGGACCAAGGCTTCGGTCCCTGAAGGCCGGACGTTGACACGGCCCTCGCCGTTGAGCCGCGCTGAAGCGTGCTCGAGCGCCGCTACCACCTGCGCGTGTTCAGCCAGACCCGCTTTGACCTCGGGGGCGACCCGGACGTTGAGTAAGGTCTGCGGGTACATGACGATCTCGTCGAACCAGGTCTCGAGTGGTTTACCTGAACTCTGCACCGCCGAGAGCGTTTGCAGCGCGCTTAAAATCCCGTCGCCGGTCGGCGCTACGTCTAAAAACAGCAGATGCCCCGACTGCTCGCCGCCGAGCGCCAACCCCTGAGCGCGGAGCATCTCGTGGACGTAGCGGTCGCCGACGGCGGCGCGGTAGAAGGCGACGCCGCGTTCTTTAAGATAATGCTCGACGCCCAGGTTGCCCATCACCGTCGACACGACGGCCTGCTCGCGGCGCTCGAGGGCGCAGATGGCCAGCATATGGTCGCCGGTAATCAGGCGGCCCGAACGGTCGACCAGAAGCGCCCGGTCCGCGTCACCATCGAACGTTACGCCGAGGTCACAACCCTCATCTTGGACGAACCGCTGAACCGCGCCCGGATGTGTTGAGCCGCAGCCGGTGTTGATATTGATTCCGTCGGGTTCGGCGTGGCTGACCCGAACCTCGGCCCCCAGCAGGGTAAAAATTTCGGGGGCGAGTTCGTAGGCCGCGCCGTTCGCGCAGTCGAGACCGATCTTGAGACCGCTCAGGTCGGGGCCGCCCGCGACCAGAAAGTCGCGGTAGTCGTGGCTCTGCTGACGGTCGTAACGCGCCATCGTTCCGATGTCGGTTCCGGTTACGGAGGGCAGCGCCACGGCCCGCTCGAGGTGGTCTTCGATCACGTGCTCGAGCGCGTCCGAGAGCTTTTCGCCGTTCGCGCTAAAAAACTTGATCCCGTTGTCTTCAAAGGGGTTGTGCGAGGCGCTGATCACCACGCCCGCCGCCGCGCCCAGCGAACGGCACAAAAACGACACACCGGGGGTCGGCACTACGCCGAGTTCAACGGTGTGTGCGCCCCTCGAGGTGAGTCCGGCGCTGAGCGCAGCCGAGAGCATCTGCCCGGAGCGCCGGGTGTCGCAGCCGATAAGAACGGTCGGCGCGTCGCGGCCTGCGCCCTTTAGCGTCTCGGCTGCGGCGACGCCGACCAAAAAAGCGAATTCGGCGGTCATCGGAGAGCTGCCCGCAACTCCCCGGATGCCGTCGGTACCAAAATAACGTCGTGACATAAAGGTTATTCTACCGTCACGAACCTTAACCTAACCTTAAATTTGACCCTAAAAGTGGTTTGTCAAAAAGGTTCGTCGCTCGAGGTGCCGGAACGCTTCGGTAAGCTTTGATAGAAATTGTGAGCTGCGCTTGGTGAAGACGAAGCCGACGAGAAGACGGCGACGTTTGGTGAAGCTGCCCGTGTTCGTTACAGACCTCCCAAAGACTAAAACAGCGGCGCTATGACTCGAGCCTGATGTGACTCGAGCCCAGTCCGACTCGAGCCTAAAAAAGCGGTAGGCGTAACTACCGCTCCGTCATTTTCGAGGGTTTTGCTAGCGGTTACGCAGTTGCCGCATCAGCTCGCCCACCGACCATTCGGTGATGAGGGACTCGAGCGTACGGGTACTGCCGTCGGGAAAGTTCACGCGCAAGGTGTCGCCGGGAACGCCGTTGAAGTTCTCATCGTCCAGCGAACCTGCAAAGGTAACGGCCTGGTCTTCGTCGCCGTTGACGACTAGCGCGCCGTTACTCAGGACGGGCGAGTTGCCGCCGTCCAAGTCGTCGAAAGCGAAACGGAGGGCGACGCTGCGCGTGTCTCCGGCGAGCCCCGCCAGCTCTACCGCGACGCTGCCGTCACCCAGTGACAGGGAGCTGCTGTAGCAATCTTCGGAGCGTTCCAGCTCGCCGTTGACCGCCAGATTCCAGTCCAGCGAAATACCATCATCTACCAGCGTGACCTTGCCCTGCGTCAAAAATGAATCACCGGTAGCCGATTCGTTGACGCTGTAGCCCACATTCTCGAGCGCCAAAAAGCTGCCGCCGCCGTCTACAGCGAACGAGGTGGGCTCGAGGATACCCGCTTCGCAGCCGGAACCCGTGTAGTAACTCGTGGTGACGTCCAGGTCGGTGGCTTTCACCCCGCCTGCGAGCAGGTTCAGGTTGAGGCCGGTAGGAACTTCGACGCTCTCACCGTAAGAATCGACCTCTGTGGTCGGGCTTAGCGCGTCCCAGTCGAAGGTCAGCGTCGCGTCGGCGGCGTCGAAAGAGGGCGTTTCGGGGTCGCTGTCATATGTCCAGTTCAGGATGAGGTCGTCGGCGTCTTTTTCCATCACCCAGGTTTCGGAACCGTCTCGTTCGCCAAAGCTGTACTCGCCACGGGGCAGATCGAAAGTGGCGAGCGCCTGAAGTGGCCCGCGCGCGCGTTCCGGGTGCTTGGCGTGCGCTACCGTCACGCCGTAACCGAAAAAGGGATTGCTCATCATGCCCGTGTCCGGGAAACCGGTGAGCGCGACCACGCCCTCGTCTTCGGAGGCGCGTAAAAGGGCCGTCTCGAGCTGTTCCGAAACTGAAGTGATGGTTTCCGAAACGTCTTGCTGGGTCAGGGGGCCGCCCGGAGTGGGCAGCAATCCTTCGTTTGCACACGCGCCGAGCAGGGCGGCGGTGAGCGCAGCGGCGAAAACGCGGGTTGGGTTCATCTGGGTCTCCTTTGTCTGGGTTCGGCAGTTTTATAGATGACGAACGCACGACTATGGTCGGTAGTGTACTCGGTACCTGGGCATTTTGTCGCTATTGTGAAAAATCGGTTAAATCGGTAAGGTTTTCCCTACAAGGTCTTCGTTAAGTGATTCTTCCTAGCCTCTGGACAAGGTAAAAACCTGCCAACTCAGAGCCAGGTTCGCAGACAGTAACCCAGGTCTTCCTCCAACGCTTCAGGGATGTCGCCCTCGTCGAACGAAACGAACAGCTCGAGCCCTTTTGCCGAGAGCTTGCGAATATCCCTGATGACCATCTGCATGTACACGGGAACGTGCTGCAAAACGGTTTTGGAGTCTGTGCCGTAGGCTACGCAAAATAGCTTCAAGCGGGACTCGAGCACCCCTCTATCGACCACGCCCAGCGTCTCTTGGTGTCTTGTGTGCAGGGGAACGGCCTCCAACGCGAGTTCTGCTACGTCGTCTAGCGGGTCGCCGTAACGCGCCGAATCCCAGTCGATAACGCCTGTCAGCCGCCCGTTTTGGTGCAACAGGTTCCACGGGCCGATGTCCCCGTGACAGACGATCATCCCGGCGTCGGGTTCGGTCGGCCCCCAGCTGAACGCGGCGTCTCGAGCGCGGAAGCCCTGCACCGCGCCGTGGTACCTCAGCAGCCAGCGTCCCAAATCGGTAAGCCACGCGTCACCACGCGCCGCGTCGGGCCAGGGGCGAAAAACAGCGTCGCCGGGGAGAAAACTCAGGTATTCGTGCTGCGCGTCGCTACCCTGTAGCCTCGGAACGAGTGGCACACTGCGTTTTTCCAGATGCTTCAACAGTTGATGTACGGCGCTGCTCGCTGCGCTCAGCTCCCGCCGGACGACCCCGCCCCGCTGCGCCACGGTATTGACGTTGCCACCTTGCAGCGGCGTCCATTCGTCCACACTCAGCTCGTCTACGCTCGGTTTATTCAGGCTCAGAGGGTAGACCGTTCGACCAACGTTTCATATTCCGCTACGCGGCTCTCGGCGATTTTCAAGCTCCCACGCCAAAAATCCGCTGCTTCGATGTCGATACCGAACTGCGCGGCTAACGGGGCCGCGTCGCTCATCCCGGTTTCGGACAAGAGCGCGTCATAGCGTCCGTGCCAACCCTCCGGATTCGCCTGATACTGCGCGTAGAGCCCTAGTCCGAATAGATAACCGAAGGTGTAAGGGAAGTTGTAAAAACTGCGTCCGGTGCTGTAGTAGTGGCCTTTGTGCGCCCACATCAGCGGGTGGCGGGCGTCCGGGTCTAAAGCGTCGCCGTAGGTCTGGGCCTGCGCCTCGAGCATCAGCGCGTTTAGTTCATCGACCGAGAGTTCGCGCTCCCAGCGGCGTTCAAACACAGCTTGCTCGAAGCGAAAACGGGAGTCGATATCGATGACTAGCTGGGTACCGCCGAGCAGGTCTTGCTCTAATATGGCCAGCTTTTCCGCTTCGTCGGCGCGCTCCAGCATCGCGTTCGTAACGATCGTCTCGCAAAAGATGCTGGCGGTCTCGGCGAGCGTCATGGGGGTGTCGTCTTGCAGCGGCGTACGCTCCGCTCCGAACGAACAGGCGTTGTGGTAGGCGTGTCCGAGTTCGTGGGCGGCGGTAAACACGTCGTCTAGCTGACCACCGAAGTTGTGCATAATGCGCGACTCCTGAACGCCGTCGACGCTCATACAAAACGCGCCGTTGCGTTTGCCCTTGCGCGGCGGTACGTCGTGCCAGCCCTCATCGAAGGTTTTTTTGGCGAAGGTAGCGAGGTCGTCCGAATACGAGCCGAACGTTTCGGTGACGAAATCGCGCGTTTCGGCCCACGAAAAGCTGCGCGGCGTCCCTACACCTACCGGGGCCAGCAGGTCGTACCAGGCTAAGGTATCCTTGCCTAAAAATCTGGCTTTGGCCTTCAGGTAGCGCCGAAAAACCGGAAACTGCTCGCGGCACGCGCTCTGCATGGCGTGAAGGCTCGAGCGCGTGATGTGGCTGCCGAACAGCGCCTCGTCGAGCGCGGACGCGTAACCGCGCCGAAGACTGGTTTCGTTGACCTGCGCCTTGATACTGTTCATAGCGGCGGCGAAAGGGACGGTATTTTGGCCTAAAAGCTCCAACTCGGCGTCGTAAGCAGCTTTCCGCAACTCCGAGTCGGCGTCGCTCTGAAGATTTCTAAGTTCGGTCAGTGGGTACTCGGCTTCGGGGCGTCCGGGCAAGGTCTTGGTGATGGTCGTGCGGCTGATGAGGTCGCCGTGCAGTTTGGCCCACGCCCGGCCGCTGCTCGGGTTGAGCGCCGACGCGAGTTCCTCGGCCTCCGCGCCCATCTGGTGCTGCGCCTCCTGGTGGCTCCGGCGGACGAAATAGCTGTGCGCCGCCGCGACCTCGGAGGTTTCGACGAGCGCCTCGGCGTCCAGCGCCCCGACCCACGCCGTCAAGCGGACGCCCAGAAAGCTCAGCTTGCTGCTCAGTGGGCTCAACTTTGAGGTTTCGGCCTGCGCCCGGTCGTTAAAGGCGTCGGTGGCGGTAAACCCGGCGAGATAGGCGAACACGGTGCTGAAGCGGGTATACACGTCGTTAAAACTGTCTACGAGTTTGTCGAAGAGTGCGGCGGTCTCTCGAGTCACAGGGATGTTCTCATTCGCCCCCTCGTGCGCCCCGACGCCGCGCGCGTCCATCAGTTCGGTAAGCGCGTCTACTTTCGCCTCCAGTTCGGTTTTGGCCTGCTCAAATTCGGGCGATTCCAGACCTGGAAAGATCAACGTGAGTTGCCAGTGGGGGAGGGCAGTTTGGCTCATACCCTACCCTAACACCGGACGCGTGAGCTGAAAAAATTGTACTGTTCATATCGAGTTGTAACAAGAAAAATCGGTTGAGGAGAGGATTGTTGCAGCGTTCTTAAGGCCGGTTAATGGCTGACTAAACCCCTCGCTGCGTCAGACGAGCTTTGCGTAGATGAACTCGAGGGAAAAATGCGAAGGCTTTACCTTGAAAATAAACCCGACCGACTTTTTCGAGTGCCTCGTCTGTGTTCGGATCGTCCTGTAGTCTTTCTCGAAACTTCTTTTCGGAGCTGAACGGTGAAAATCAGCTGAGCTTTAGCGGTCTCTGGCTGGGTAACCGCGCGGTCGGAACTGCCGACTTCGGTGATCAGAACCAACTGCTCAGAATGGCGCTTTCTCTGCTAGGTGCGGGCGAAGAGGTTTACCCGAAACTCCGGGACGACCTGACCGAAACGTACGGTTCACCTTCTCGAGAAGCTACGAACGGCGTGCGCTGGTTTACAGACGAGATCAGCGGCTACTTCGGGAGCCTGAAGCTTGGGGGGAAGCGACGAGATTTCGGCAACTTTCAAGTGTCCGAGGTGGGACTATCACCTGACCAACCTCCGCGGCGAAGGAAGCGGGGCGTTCTAAAACGTCACGTAAACCCAGCTAAAACAAGCCCTGACCTCATCGTCGGGGGCGCTCTGACCGACCCGCACCTCGAGCATCTTGCGGCGGAGCGGGTTGAAATAGTACGACAGCTGTACAAGCGCGCCGTAGCGGTCCTCGACCTCGAGCCCGCTGATGACGAAACCCGCCTTCAGCTTGGGGATGATGACGGCGTTATTGGTCAGGTTGTGACGGCTGTAGACAATTTGGAAACCTTCTTTTTGAACGGCCCCTAGCACCACAGGAATAAGCGCCGAGTAGAGACCGCGCCTCCGGTGCTCTTTTAGGATCCCGGTACTGGTCATCTCAAAACCCGCCATCACCTGTTGCCCGAGGTGCCAGCCGACAAAGGCGTCGCCCTGAAAAACGCCGAAACACAGCGTAAAACGCTCTGACAAGTTCTCGGCGAGCGTGCTGATAGCGGCCTGCTCGAGTTCGGAGTGGGCGTAGTGAGTCCCTAGATGATGATCAGAGAAAACCACCTCACGGTAACGCTCGAGAAACGGCTGCAAGGCAGCTCGAGTCATCACCTCGTACCTGTAACCGGGGATGAGGTCGGGCATGACGTGAGCCTAAACCTTTTTGCGCCCGCTTGCCAGAATCCGCTCGTAAACCCGCAGATAGTCTGCGACCATCCGCTCCCGGCTAAAGTGCTGCTCGGCGTACGCGCGGACAGCGGCTCTGGGCAACGCAGCTAGTTTCCCGGCGGCGGCGACAGCTTCAGCTGCGTCACGCACGATAAATCCGCTTACGCCGTCCCTGACGACCTCCGGCACCGACCCGCGCCGGGTGGCGATCACCGGCGTCCCGCACGCCATCGCTTCGACCATGCTGAGGCCGAAGGGCTCGTCGAAGTTGATAAGGTGCAACAACCCCGCTGCGCCGCCCAGCAGCGTGTCGCGTTCGGCTGGCCCGACCGAACCGAGGTAGCGAATCTGTTCGCCCAAATGCGGCTCGACCTCGCGTTCAAAGTACGCGCTGTCCTGAACGATACCCGCCATCACGAGCCGCCGTCCGGTCGTTTGGGCCACCCGAACGGCCTCGGCTGCGCCCTTGTCAGGGTGGATGCGACCGAAGAAAAGCAGGTAGTCTTCCGGGGTTTCGTTGAGGGTAAATTCGCTCAGGTCGATTCCGTGATGGATGGTCGCGGCGTAGTTCAGGTCGGGGTGACGGTCGGCGCCGCTGATGGCGACGTAGTGGGTAGAGGCGTCGAAACGCCGGTACACCGGCATAATGCGCGCCGATGAAAAACCGTGAATGGTCGTGACCACCGGGGTTTCGACCAGACCGCTGTAGGTCAGCGGCAAAAAATCGTAGTGGTTGTGGATGAGGTTGAACGCGCCCGCCTGCTCGAACAAGTTGGCAAGGTGCAAACCTTCCCACACCTTGGCGTCGAGCGTGCTGTCTTCTTCATAGGGGCGCGGGACCACCGCCGAGAGGGTGGCGCTGGTCTGCGAATCGGCGGTGGCGAAAAGGGTTACGTCTATCCCGGCGGCTACCAGCCCTTCGGTTAGAAGTGAAACGACGCGCTCCCACGGGCCGTAGTGACGCGGCGGAACGCGCCACGCGATAGGGGCGAGCATGGCGAGTTTCATGGGATGCCGAGGGATGGGCCGGGTTGAAATTCGTTCTCTGCGAACGCTATTTTTTGCGTGCGATAAGCGAGTGGCTCGTAGCGTGTGGCAAGTGGACGCGAACCCAAACGCCACACGTTATCGGCACTATTTAGAGAGGTGACTGGATCGAACACAGATCGGCAGAACCTAGTCGGCGGCGGACTCGAGCGTCCCCACCGCTTCCAGAAAGGGTGCCTGAACCGCTGCGCCCGCCCTGAGCTCGAGCAGCGAGAGGAGAAAGGCCAGCGTCGATTCGGCCCCCTGGTTCTGATTTACCCGGTCGGGGTGGAGTCCGTCGCGGCAGCCGCCGCTGCGCGGGTCGTAAAGCGGCAAACCGAGGTCGTTTTCACCTAAAAACCACTCGAACGCCCGGTGCGCTTCGCGGAGCCATGCCGGGTCGCCGGTCACGCGGTGCGCCTCGAGACACGCCGACACCTGCGCGTGCGCCTCGACGGGTTGCTGGTCGAACGTGGCGCGTACCCCGCCCTGCTGATAAAAACCGCTGTTACCGATAAACGACAGGTGATCGCCGCTCAGCTGCTGTTCGGTGAGCCAGCGCAGCGTGTTCAAGCCCAGTTCGGTAAATTCCGGCCGACCCAGGCTGTCACCCGCCGCGATCAGCGCGTGCGGCAGTTTGGCGTTGCAGTAGCTCAGCACCGGCTCGAACCAGCCCCAGTTTGCCGAACGTTGTTCGGCGTAAAGCGCCGCCAAACGCTCGGCGAGCGCCAGCTGTACCGTCTGTGCCGAACGGTCGCCCCCAAAACGTTCCAGGTAGCTGCCGACGCCGAGTAACACGAAGGCCCAGGCGCGCGGGCTGGTAAAGCGGAGCGTTTCCGGTAGCGCCTGCTCGAACAGGTGGCTGGCGACGCCGCGCAGGTTCGGGTCGTGCGACCGGCCCAGTACCGTACCGAGCGCCCACACCGCCCGCCCGTGCGCGTCTTCGGAGCCGACCGCCTCGAGCCAGCGGCGGTCGTAGCTCATAAAGTTGCGAAACCGCCGCGTCGCGGGGTCGAACGCGTAGGTGAGAAACGCCAGATACCGCGCCGAGAGGTCGCGCAAGTCGGCGTCGTCGTAGCCCTCGAGCCTGACGCTTGCCAGCAGCGCCCGGGCGTTGTCGTCGGCGGTGTAGCCCTCGTGGTAGTTAGGCACCGTATAGAGCGCGTGTTGAAAGATGCCGGTGTCGTCGGTCAGGCGGCGCAGATGGCGCAGCTCGAGGGGCGGAAACTCGGTCGGGCGCTCCGACAGCGGTTTGGGAAACGACGTGCGTGACGTACCCGACCAGCGTTCGCGCGCCCGCATAAACGACGCGTTGTAGCTAGCGGCGACCTCACGCCAGATCATCCCCCGTCCGTGCAGATACGCACGCTTCCTAAGGGCGTGACGTTCGGCGTCATTATCCAGCAGCGCCAGCACGTTCTCGGCGAGCGCCTCGGGGTCGGCGAACGGAGTCAACACGCCGCAACCCTCAGCCAAGAGTTCTTCGGCGTACCAGTAGGGTGTCGAGACGATGGCCTTGCCTGCGCCGAGCGCGTAGGCGAGCGTCCCTGAAGTGATCTGTTCGCGGTTTGTATAGGGCGTTAGGTACACGTCGGCCGCGCCTATAAAGGTCAGTAGTTCATCCAACTCGACGAAACGGTCGTAAAAAATCACGTGGTTTTCGACGCCGAGTGCGCGCGCGAGGCGTTGCAGCGACAAACGGTAGCTCTCGCCCTCAGTGCGGAGCAGGTGCGGGTGCGTCGCGCCCAGAATGATATAGACGACGTCGGGGTGCGCCGCGACGATTTCAGGTAGCGCGCGGATGGCGTGCTCCAGACCTTTGTTCGGCGACAAGAGGCCGAAAGTCAGCAACACGGTTTTGCCCTCGACGTTAAACGCGTCTTTGTAGAAGTTGGCGTCGGTAAAGGGAACGTCGGGGATGCCGTGCGGGATGACGTCGATCTTGTCGCCCGGTACGCCGTAAACCGTCCCTAAAAAGCGCCGCCCGAGCTCGCTCATCACCACGACGCGTTCCGAACGCGCGCAGAGTTCGTCCATCACCGCGCGCTGCGCCGCGTTCGGGTGCTCTAAAATTGTATGCAAAGTGGTAACGACCGGCGCTCTGAGTTCACGCAGCAAGGTCAACAGGTGGCTTCCGGCGGGGCCGCCGAAGATACCGAACTCGTGCTGAACGCTGACGACCTCGACGTTTTGCAGGTTCAGAAAGTCGGCGGTGCGGTGATAATCGAGCAGGTCGGCCTGCTCGAGCTCGAAACGAACCTGCGCCGGATAGTCGTAGCCCTCGGCGGCGTCGTTCATGGCGACGGCAAAAACCGACGCTTCACGCTCATAGTCGGCGAGCGCCCCCACCAGGTCGGCGGTAAAGGTGGCGATACCGCACTGACGCGGCGGAAAGTTGCCCAACACGGCGATTTTCTTGGTCATCGGTACCCCCTGATACCTCTCCGAAACTTATAAGGTCGGAGAATAACGTGTGTCCACCGCCTCTGGAGCGGTGCTAAAGTGAGTTCTGTAACCGTACCGGAGCACAGTCTGCATAGATAAAGTAAATTTTCGTGACGGTACGGCCCGGTGCGTCGGTTGCGTACGGTTACAGTTTAACGCCCGACATAAGCGATATGCAACTTTCGGCTTACGTTTTCGGGGTGTAGTAGCGGGCTCGAGCCGTATTCGACCAGTTGAGCTCGCCCATCTGTTTGGCTGCTTTTTGGGGATTTTGCTATCTACCGGACTCTGCCGCAGCCGCCCTCCCTCAAAGTGCGTGGCAAACTACGTTTCGGCCCAGCGTGGAAGAGACAGGATGACGCCGAGAGCGGTTACGGTGTCACCGGCGTGTGGGGTAAGGTCGCCCCGATTAAGGTTTCCTTACACCGTTTCGTGGCGCTTACCGGGTGACGCCGGTCAAACGTCGGTGGTTGGCTAGTTGCCACCTCGCGGTGACACGCTGACCACGACGGGTTCTAAACGCATACCGACGCGGACGACGCTGTAGTCTTCGCCGTCGGTGCGGCCCCAGTAGCCTTGAGTGCGGTCGGTTTTCTCGAATACGAGCCGAACACCGTCGGCGCTGAAACTCGCTTCACCGCTGCCTAAAAAGCCCAGACCGCTAGCTTGCGTTTCGGGCGAATCGATGAGTTGCTCGAGTACACCGCTCACCACCTCGGGGCCGAAGATGTCGACGGCAAAGATGGTGCCGGGGTCGTAGTAGCCGCCGACCTCGTCGGCACTACGCTCCGCCAGAATAGTAAAGGTGCTCGTCTGCGGGTCGAAGGTGTCGCCGCTCGAGATAAGGCTCATCTCTACGCCTGCGGGCGCTTCGAGCGTGCTCCCCGCGGGAACTTCCATAACCACGACGTAGCCCGCGCCGACGACCCGCCAGGGGCCGGTCTCGGGGATGACCACGGCGGTGTCCTCGCTTACACCGACGCCGAGCGCAGCGTCGGTTTCAAAAAGTGCGCCTAGCAAACGCCCGAAACGGCCTCGCTCGACCGAGTGCTGGTCTAAAAGCACGTCGGTAAAACCCAAACCGGGCTCGAGCGTAACCGGGTCGGGGCCGCTCAGCAGGGTGTCGACACTCGAGCCGCCGCTGATCATAGGGTTACTCATCGCGGCGAGTCCGGCGCTCGTCCCGGCGATAGGCGCGCCCGCCGCAAACCTTTTACGCAGCGCGCTCAGCGCGGGCGTGGCCTCGCCCTTTGCAAATAAAGCCTCGGTAATGCGGCGCTGGTCGCCGCCCGTAAAAAAGTAGCCGTCGCAACCACGGATCGCTGCTAAAACCGCAGTGTCGCGTGTGCTCGCCTGTGCGTTCTCGGTGGTGACGTCGACGACTTGGGCCGCAGCGCCGTAGCTCTTGAAGTCCGCGACGTAAGTTTTGGCACTGTCCACCGGGTCGTCACTCGCGGTACCGAACACGCAAAAGGTGGGGTTCGCACCAGCCAGATCGATAATCGTTCGGTAAACCGCTTCGTTTTCAGGGGCTAAACCGCCGCCGATGGCGACCAGAGACCCTGCCTGAGCCCAGGAAACGAGTGTCAACAAACCTACGCCTAATCGGTTCATGTTCCTCCTAAAAGTTGCGTCATCCTACCACTCGGTGAGGGGTGTGGGCCGACCGGGTGGGGTGACGAACTGAAACCGGCAGTGCTGAGAGGAAAAGTGCGTCGTTCCAGTACGGCGGCCTGGAAGACGGGGTGCTCATTAAGGCGACGCGGCGGGTAGTTCCGCAAAAAGACTCGCTTTCTTTCGGCAGTTGGTGCGGAAGGTGTAGGCCGGTAAGCTTCGAGTACCCGAGCTGCCCCGCGCTCGCCTACCTCTACGCAGCATCTGCCTTCTTGATGTCTCGCACACGTGATATGCGTTTGGTTACTACATAAACGAGCGTGAAAGAGCCAGAGTGATGGCTCTGTTCGTCGTCGAGCGCAAAATCCCTGCGCGGTTTACCCGCAACACGCTGCCCAACCGGCTGCCGCGAGCTTACGCCAACCAACGGCGTCGCCGACACGACCGATGTCCAGATGGTACTTTTCAGGGACGTCTTTGACTGCGCGCGTACCGAGGGTGAGGGCGACAAGACGCTGCGCCCCTCCTCGAGGGCGTGCGGGAGCCTGGGACGACGACCGGAACCGACCATACCCGTCTTGCGTGGACGTTTCAGGGTCGTCTATAGCCAGCTCGTTTGCAGCAGATCGACTACACGCCGCCTAAAGCTCCGGCGGCCACGACCCGCCGAGCCGGAGCCAAGCGTCGACCATATCGACCGGAACCTGTACGGAAAAGGTAATGGCCTGATGGTCGCGCGGGTGTGGCAAGGTTAGGCGTTCGGCGTGCAGCGCCTGACGCGAGATCAGCGCCGAAGCCTTGCCGTACACACCGTCGCCTAAAATCGGCGCGCCCAGGTGCGCCAGATGGACGCGAATCTGGTGAGTACGGCCCGTGTGCGGTTTCGCGCGTAGCAGCGTGTACTGCGGCGCACCCTCGGGTGTGCGCGCCAGCACCCGAAAGTAGGTCGAGGCGCTGCGCGGGTTGCCGCCGCCGACCATCATCTTGCGCCCGTGAACCGGATGCCGCCCGATAGGGCCGTCCATATAGAGGTCGTCGTCCAGAGTTCCCACCACGATAGCCACATATTCTTTTTCGGTCAGGCGTTTCTTAAAGGCGGCGGCGAGTTCGCGGTGCGCCTCGGCGGTTTTGGCGACGACCATCACGCCCGACGTGTCTTTATCAAGGCGGTGGACGATACCGGGGCGGTAGTCGTGCGCTTCGGGGTCGAACGACTTTTCTTTGGCGAGCGTCATCCTAGCTAAGAGCGCGTTGACGACCGTGCCGGTTCGTAACGAGGCGGTCGGGTGCGCGGTCATTCCGGGTGGTTTGTCTATGGCAGCCAAGTCGTCGTCTTCGTAGATGACCTCGAGCGCCAAATCCTCAGCCTCGACGCGCATGGGTTTGGGGGGCGGCAAAAGCACCGACACGAGTTCGCTGCCGGAGAGCTTCGCCGACGCCTTAGCGACCGGGCGACCGTCGAGCTGGACGAAACCGCTGTTGACGAGTTCTTTGGCGTAGGTCCGCGACAGCGTCAACGCCGCCGCTATCGCTACGTCGAGGCGTTCCCCCGCCGGTGCCTCGAAAACGCGTATGTCCACCCCCTATCTTACCGTCCCGAGTGCTCAGGGGTTTGGCGCGTGCGAAAGAACTTAGCTCGAGCCGGGCCTTAAGCTGAACACCGGGTTCTCCGGAACGCAGACGAGGGTTCAGCAAGTGGCTTATGGTGTGCAGTTTGTGGGCTCGTGTTTACACGCCACTACCGGCCTCGGTCAGAGCGGCGAAAACAGGGCGAAAGAGCACAGATCGACAAAACTGAAAGCCACGAAGAAACTTCAGCAAAGTCCGGATTCGTCCGGAACAAACTGGGTCACCTCTTCCAATCTATGCCTAGCTTGCCCTAACAGGCGACTTACACCCGCCAGTACGCCCCGCCGCCCCCTTCTCGAGCCATCAGCCCGTGTTCGACCAAACTGCGGCGCAGGCGGGCGGTGTCGGCGCTAAAACGCACGAGCCGCTCGTTGACCTCACGTTCCGGATACCGCACATCCGGCTCAAACGCCTTCAGCACGTGATTCAGCAAAACCAGATACTTTTTTTGCTGCGCCGGAAACGCCGTAATCGCGCCCGTATCGTCGGTAAAGGTGGCGAGCACCTTGCGGTCGAACGCCGAGCGGTCTACGTCTTGGGCCAAGCCGCCCAAATCCTCGTCACCGAGGAGCAGCTTGGCTTGTTCTTGCAGTACTTCGGGTCGGAGCGAGTAGACGCTGTAGTACCCTTCGGCCTTCGCCTCGACGAGCCCGACGCGTGAGAGTTTACGCAGGTGGTGCGAAACCGTCGGGCTGCCGACGCCCAGAAGTGCCGCCAGCTGTTCGACGGTGTAGGCTTCCTGAGCCAGCAAACCGACGATCTTAAGCCGGTTGGTATCGGCTAAAACCTTGAAAAAGGCGACCAGCGTCGCCGTACGGGTGTCTTCGATCATCATCTACCTATCTACGCTTACTTTCTATTCGATAAACGTAGATTTAATTTGACGGATGCCGACATGTTTGTCAAGAGGTGAGGGCTCGCCAGAGGGTTTCGACCTGGGTTTCGAGGTCGTCCAGCCCTCCGCTGTTGTCGATGACGAAGTCGGCGCGGCGCACCTTTTCGGCGAGCGGCAGTTGCGCAGCGTCGCGCGCGCGCACCTCGTCTGCGGTCAAACCACTACGCACGACGACGCGGGCAACGCGAAGCTTGAGGGGCGCGTCGACCACCACCACCTTATCGAGCTCGGCGTCCAAACCGACCTCGAAAAGTAGCGGAACGTCGTGGATGACCACCGCGGGCGGCGAGGCTCGAGCAGCGATGGCGGCAGTTCGGGCGGCGCGTTCACGCCCGACCCACGGGTGGATGATGGCGTTCAGGTCGGCTCTGGCGTCGGGATTGCCGAACACGCGCGCGGCTAGCGCGGCCCGGTCTAGCGCGCCGTCCACCACTGTCTCATCACCAAAAATCGCCGCGATCTCCCGGAGCACCCCCGGGTCTTGGGTCGCTTCGCGGGCGAGCGCGTCGGCGTCGATCACGGCTGCGCCGCGTTCGGCAAAAAGGCGCGCCACGCTCGATTTCCCTGAACCGATGTTGCCGGTCAGTCCGACCTGTAAGGGCGTCATATACTCACTATAATGCGCCGCTTTTGGCACAAGCTAACCCGGCCTCCGCCGAAAACCCTCGAGATGAGCTCGTTCGCGCCGCACCCGAGCGCCGGGTATCTGGTCGGCGGGGCAGTGCGGGACACGCTGCTGGAGCGCCCTGCGCGGGATTTCGACTGGCTGGTAGCGGAACCGAAGGTAGAGGCCGAACACGCCGCCGGGGTGCTCGGGGGTCACGCCTTTGTCCTCGACGACGCCAGAGACCACTGGCGGGTGGTCGCGGACGGGACGACTCGAGACTACGCTCCATTAGGCGAGTTGGAGCCTAACCTGCGCGCCCGCGACTACACCGTCAACGCGGTCGCTGCCGACCTGGACGGTACCCTGACCGATCCCACCGGCGGCTTGCGCGACCTGCTGAAAAAGCGCCTGCGGATGGTGAGCGCGGAGAACCTTCAGGCCGACCCGGTACGCGGTTTGCGCGGGGTCAGGCTGGCGGCGACGCTCGGGTTCGGGCTCGAGCCGGGGACGGAAACGGCGATACGCGCCCACGCCGCTGCGCTGGGGGCCGGTGACGCCGCGCGCCCCGCCCCGGAACGCGTCGGCGACGAACTGACGCAGCTCCTGCTGAGCGAACACGCCGGACCCGGCTTCAGGCTCCTGCACCGCGCCGGGTTACTGAGCGTCTACCTGCCCGAACTTGCGGCTGCGGACGGCGTAACGCAGGGCGGCTTTCATCATCTCGACGTGCTGGGGCATTCGCTCGAGGCTTTGCACCAGCTTATCTACGACTTTCCCGACGCCGACTTGACGCTGCGCTGGGCGACGCTGCTCCACGACGTCGGCAAACCTGCGACCAAAACCTTTGACGACAGCGGACGCTACTATCACTTTTACGGTCACGACAAACTCGGGGCCGAGCTTGCCGACGCGCTGCTGCGCCGCCTGCGCGTTCCGAACGAGCGGCGGGTACGGGCAGCGGAACTGATCCGCTATCATATGCTGCCGCTACCCAAAAATGACAAAGAAGCGCGCCGCTTCGCCCACCGTCGCCGCGCCCTGCTGCCCGACCTCCTGAAGCTGATGGTCGCCGACCGCGCGGCGGCGCGTGGGCCGATGTCGTCGCCAAAAAGCCGTGAAAGCTACCGGCTGGCGCTCTCACGAGTTCTCGAAATCCTCGCCGAAACCCCCCCGCAAAAACCGCTTTTAGACGGCCTCGAGGTCATGAACCTCCTCAACCTGCAACCGGGGCCGCAGGTCGGGGAAGCGGTGCGTTTTGTACAGGAAGCCAGAGCCGTGGGTGACGTGGCGAGCAAGGGCGACGCCGAGGCCGCGCTCCGGCGTTATGCGGTAGTGCAGGGGTGGCTGGACTAGGGGTTGAGGCTGAATGACGCCGTACTCGAGCTCGACTACCGCATCACCCTTTGCTAGCCCCCGAGCTGCTCGAGAATCCCCGCCGCGTGCTCTCTAAGCGCACCCTCTAGCTCAGGCGGCTCGCGCACCTCCCAAGGGAAACTAAAGCTAGCGATAAGGCGCGCCAACCATTTCAGATTATCTGTCGTACAGCGCAAGATGACGCCTTCAGACGTGTCTTCCAAGGTGACAAAGTTGGGATAAAGCTCATGTTGGGCGACTGCCAAGCTGGTTTTAAGCAACACCTCTACCGAGTAAGCCAAGGGTACCATCGCCACCGACCGGCTGATATACGCGTGTGCGTCGAAGCCTTTAGGGGGTTTGAAGGAGGGCTCGAGCAACCTCACCGCGTCGATCCGGTCTAGACGAAACACCCTCAGCCCTCGCCGCAGGTGACAGTGACCAGCCGCGTACCAGCGGCCGCTGAGCTGAACCACACCGTAGGGGTCGAAGTCCCGCTCGGTCGTTTTGCGTTGCTCGTCCAGGTAACGCAGCCACACCCGGCGACGCGCCTTGACGCCCTGGCTCAGCACAGCTAGCTGCTCACTACTAGGCAAAGTCTGACCGGGCGGTACGTCGAGCACCAGCGTCTCTTGCAACGCCGTGACCTGCTCACGTAACCCCTCGGGCAACACCCGGTTGAGTTTAGCGAGGGTGCGCTCAGCCGTACCGGGTTCGACCAACCCACCGCTACGCCGAACGAGCAGAAGTCCTGCCGTGACCGCTACCACCTCATCGTCATCGAACATCAGCGGGGGCAGTTTGTAGCCGGGGCGCAGCCGGTACTGACCGTAACGCCCCCGCTCGCCTTCGATGGGAATGCCCATATCTTGCAACATGGCGACGTAACGCCGCACGCTTCTGGGGCTGACCTCGAGCCGCCCCGCCAGCTCCGGCCCGCTCATCCGCCCGCGCGCTTGCAAAAGTTCCAAGATGGTCAAAAGTCGCGTGCTGGGGTGATACATATCAGGACTGATTCTAGCCTAATACGGGTCTAAGCTGGGTTTCGAGGAGGCGACATGCACCAGGTCAACGAGCAGTTCATGTTGCGAGAGGCTGCCAGAAAGATGCGGGAGAACGAAGCGCGCGCAGCTACGGATGACGCACTTCGGCAACTCAGACGTTCTCAGCCTTCGGCGAGACAGCACTTGGCCCATACCCTGATTGGGTTGGCTACCTGGCTCGAGCCAGGTAGTTATCCGGTACGTGGAGAGCGTGAGCGAACGTAGTTTAGAAATAGCGTCGAGGAGCAAGCTGGTGGGTCAACTTAAAGCCTTTTTCTGTATGTATAAGGAGATATGTCGATGGTAGACCTCTTTAAGACAAGCCTGCTCGAGCTTTTAAGCGAAGCCTACACCGGCCCGACCCACGCGTATAGCTGGTTTATCGGTAACGAACCGGGCTCCGGTATTTTAGGGACGCTCGAGAACGTCAGCGCCGAAAACGCCTCGAGCCGCCAACCGAGTGGGACGACTCTGGCCGCACATACCGAACACCTGCGCTGGAGTCTGGCTCAAGCCAACGCTTTTGCGCGTGGTGAGACGCCTGCCGAAACGTGAGCCGAAAGCTGGTCGGTTCGTACGGTTGAAGAAACTGCTTGGCAGACGCTACGTGCTGAGTTGAAGGGAGAGTTCGAGACGCTCTACGCGGCGCTGCAAAAGCAAGAAGATTTTTCGGATCCGCAGACCCTGACCGGAATGGTGGCGCTCGCACCGCACGCGGCGTACCATCTGGGCGCAATTCGGCAGATGACCTACGGCTGAGCGCGGAGAGGTGGCGGATCAGTGAGCCTCGAGTTCAGCGGCAACCTCTGGTATTGGCGTGGCCCCGCGCCGTTTTTCTTCGTCACTGTACCCGCAGAGGAATGCGAGATTCTGCGGGACGTGTCGAAGTGGGTGACTTATGGTTGGGGCATGATTCCGGTAAAGGCGCGCGTCGGCAGCACAGCGTGAAAGACCTCATTGTGGCCCAAAGCGGGCGGTTATGTAGTGCCTGTCAAAGTTAGCGTCCGGAAGGCGGAGGGTCTCGAGGAGGGCGACCGGGTGACGGTGCGGCTCGAGGTCGGTTCTTGACACATGAACGGAGAACACATGAACATTGCTGACACCTACGACTACCTTATGCGCGCTCGCCGCGATATGTGGGCTGTGCTCGCGGCTGCGCCGGACGAGCTGTTATCTCGCCCACTAGCAGGTGATGACTGGTTCTCCTGCCTCAAGGATTTGGTGTTTCACATGGCTACCGTGGAGGATGGCTGGATTCACGGGGACATTCAGCGCGAGGAGCCCATATTGACGAACTACCCCGCCTTGAGAGACGCCGAAGAGGGCGCTGCTTGCGGGTTTGCGCTCGCGGCGTTGCTGGATTATTGGCGGGCGGTGGAGCAGAGCACCCTGACTTACCTCGCTGCCCTGACCGACGAGGAACTGAACCGGGTCGTGACGGTGGAGGACTGGCCTCCGCAGCACCAGCGGTTTAAGCTGGACGGTCTGCTGTGGCACGTCATAATTCACGAGATGCGGCACACGGCGCAGATTGTGGTGCTTCTACGCTCACAAGGCGTCAAACCGCCCTCGCTCGACCTGCTGTTTTACCTGCCGTCTACCTGAGTACCTTTACCCGAATACCATACGGCTTCAGCGTGAGGCTCGCGCCGCTCTCAAGGATACGGTTTCAACAGTAGGCTGATTCCGGTTCAAGAAAAGATTCTTGTCTGGAAGTCCTGAGTACCGAAGACGTTTTACATCTACGAAACCGAATGACTGAAACAAGCTGCTTTTGGTTCATCAACGAACTTCGAGTCGCAAAGTAACCTTGTCGCCTCCCTCGAGCTTTTCCACTTTTCGGACACTTGCCTTGATAGGCGCAAGGTAGCGGTTACCTCCGAGAAACACTGAGGCTCTTTCCACCCAGTTTCACCGGATTTGCTCACCACGAAAACTCATCACACCGTACCCCTTGACACATCTATACCATTTGGTATACTACCGTTCGGTATAGACGTGGAGACTCGAGACCTCATCCTCACTCAAGCTTTGGAGCTCTTTGCCGCCAGGGGTTACGACGCGGTGGGCGTGCAGGAACTCGCACTGGCTGCGGGCGTGACCAAGCCCACGCTCTACCACCATTTCGGCAACAAGGAAGGGGTACTTACGGCGCTTGTGGCTCAGGGTAGCGGGCCGCTGCTCGCCAAGCTGAACACCGCCACCAATTACCGGGGCGATCTGACGCTGAATCTGCTGGCGCTGACCGACGCTTATCTGAGTTTCGCCATCACCCAGCCGAGTTTTTACCGTCTCCTGAGCGCCTGTTCGCTGGCCCCCGCCGAGAGCGATTCGTACCGGTTGGCCCGACCGGTAGAAGAGCAGCAATACCGGCTCGTCGAGGCGCTTTTTGAGAAAGCTACCCGCGACCACGGCAACATGAAGGGCCGCGCCCGCCCCTACGCGCACAGTTTTATCGGCCTCGTCAACACCTACGCCAGACTCGCGCTTTTGGGTGAGGTCGACGTCGGTGACGCGCTAAAGCGCGACATTGTGCAGAGGTTTAGTCATGGGATTTACTCGTAAGGGTGGGCATTTTGGTGTGCTCATCGTGTGACCCGGGACGAAAGTTTCGAGAGAATACAGGGTTCAGATGACAGAATCCGGTGACTTCTAAGGTTTGGTTAGAACCTTCCAATACCTAGACCAAATACGATCTGACAAAAACCCCTTTAGCAGACCCAACGCCGACACCAGCTACGATTCAAATCTCTGTATCATTTCAAACACCATTTATACTTACCGGTAGGTAAAGGAGTACACATGAACCACAACGCAACCCAATGGGCTCGAGACACCGTTTTTTATCACCTCTTTCCGCTCGGAAGTACCGGCGCGCCGGAGCGCAACGACTTCGCGGGCGCGCCAAGCGACCGGCTGCGGGCGTTGCACGAATGGCTGCCGTATCTGCAAGAGCTGGGCGTAAACGCGCTGCTGCTCGGCCCGGTGCTCGAGTCGAGCGCCCACGGTTACGACACCGCCGACCTCTTCACCGTCGACCGGCGGCTCGGCAGCAACGCCGACTTTACGGCGTTTGTCGCGGCGTGCCACGGGCGCGGCCTCCGGGTAGTGCTGGACGCGGTGTTTCACCATGTCGGGCGCGACTTTTGGGCGTTTAGGGACGTGCAGGCGCGCGGCGCGGCGAGCCCCTACCGCAACTGGTTTTTTCTCGATTTCGCAGGGCGCAGCCCAGCCGGGGACGCGTTCAGCTTTGAGGGTTGGGACGGTCACTTCGATCTCGTCAAGCTCGACACCGCCAACCCTGAAGTGCGCGAGCATCTCTTTAGCGCGGCGCGGCTGTGGTTCTCCGAGTTCGGTGTGGACGGCCTGCGGCTCGACGCGGCGGACGTGCTGGAGCCGGGGTTTCAGCGCGAGCTGGCGGCGGCGTGCCGGAGCGTCGAACCGGACTGTTGGCTCGTGGGTGAGGTCGTTCACGGCGACTACCGCGATTGGGCCGGGCCTGACAAACTCGACGCGACGACCAACTACGAGCTGTATAAAGGGCTTTACTCGAGCCACAACGACCGCAACTATTTCGAGGTCGCTCACACGCTCAAGCGGCAGTTCGGGGCTGCCGGTATCTACCGGGATTGTGCGCCCTACACCTTTGTCGACAACCACGACGTACCCCGCGTCGCCAGTATCTTGCACGATCCGGCGCATCTGTATCCGCTTCACATTCTGCTGTTTACCGTTCCGGGCGCGCCGTCGCTTTATTACGGCAGCGAGTGGGGCGTGCCGGGGCAAAAAGCGCCGGGGAGCGACGCGCCGCTGCGCCCGCCGATGACCCCCGCACACCTGGAGCGTGCGGGCCAGCATCCCGAACTGTACGGAGTCGTTCAGCGCCTCATAAAATTGTGGGATGGGCAACCTGCGCTCAGGTACGGCGACTTTCAAGAGTGCCTGGTAGCGTCCGAGCAGTTCGTGTTCACGCGCACCTGGAAGGGTGAAACCGTGCTGGTGGCGGTCAACGCCAGCGGTGAACCCGTCACCGTCGATGTGCCGGGGCAGGGTGGCAACTGGGTCGACGTGTTAAATCCCGGTGAAACGCTCGTGGGTGAAGGGGGGCTCGAGCTGCCCCTGCCCCCGAACTGGGGCCGGGTGCTGCGCCGTCAGTCGTAACTACCTGTGGTTAGATACCGGACCATGTCCTTGCCCGCACGTTTGCGCCGTTATCTGCCCTTTTTGCCGAGCGTTCTCACCGGCGTTCTGGGCGCGGTGTGGCTTTTGTACCGTCCCGCCGACCTGGGTGCGCGCGCCGACCCGGTTGCACTCGTGCTAACCGCCGTCCTCCTTACCGGGGGGCTTTTGGGAGGCGCGTGGGTGCTGGAGCGCACCCTGCCGTCGTTTCGCTACGCGTCGGGGATGCTCGAGCGCGCGCTCGCACGCCTTAAACCTTCACCGCTCGAGGCTTTTCTCCTGGCGGTGCTGACCGCAGGGGCTGAAGAGCTGTTTTTTCGGGGCGCGTTGCAGAGCCTCGTCGGGGTGTGGGGGCAGGCTTTGGTCTTTGGCCTGCTCCACCCGACGCCGCGCCGGGGCTGGAGCTATACGCTCTATGCGGCGGTGTCGGGGGTAGCGTTCGGGTACGCCGCGCTGCTGACCGGCAGCCTCTGGCCGGGGTTCGCCGCGCACTTTTTGGTCAACTTGCAAGGGCTTCTCGAGCTAGGGCGCGAGGGCCGCAAACGCCTCCGGCGGGCGTAGGAGCCGCCAGTTGGGTCGGCCCTGCCGAACCGGAGGCCAGATCACGGCGCTCGCGCGCCCCGCTACCGACGTAAAGGGGACGGGGCCGTAGAGCCTCGAGTCCGCGCTGTTGGTGCGGTTATCGCCCATGATGAAATATTCGGTTTCGCCGAGGGTGACAGGCCGAAAACTCGCCCGCCCCAAAGACGCCGCGCCGAGCGAACGCTGGTCTAAAGGCTCGCCGTCGATAAAAACTTGTCCGGCTCGCCCCTCTACCGTGTCGCCCGGCGTGCCGATCACGCGTTTGATCACAAAAACGCGCCGCCCCCGCCGCGCCGGTGAATCGGCAGGTTCGCGGACGATCACAATATCGCCCCGGTTGTAGCCGCCCAGCACCCCGAGCCGTCGCAACCACGTCTCATATTTCGGCACGAACACCCGGTCGCCGACCAAAAGCGATTCCGGCAACCGCCCCGAGCCGCCGTTCAGCGTCGGTTCCATCGACGCCCCGGCGACGCCGACCGTGGTAAACCCGAACGTCACGACCAGAAACGCCACCACGAACGCGCCCAGATATTCCCGGACTTCACGCCAGAAGCCTTTGGGCTTTTGCCCTTTTGGGTTTCGGCTTTCCGGCGACCGGTCTTTTGCTGATGAGTCCTTTAATGGACGGCCCGTCACGCCCTCACTGCTACAAATTCCTGAAGCCGCGCCGCCGCTCGAGCCAGCGCCCCCGGTTCACGTACGAGCGCAAAACGCACGTATCCCTCTCCCTCTTCACCGAACGCCCGACCCGGCGCGAGACACACGCCGGTCGTTTCGGCCAACGCGAGCGCAAACGCGAACGAATCGGTGTGAGCGTCCGGCAACCGCGTCCAGACGTACATGCTGGCCTGCGGCAACGCCACCGACCAGCCCGCCGCGCGGAGCGTCCCGACGAGGGCGTCGCGGCGCGCCTCGAAGGTCTGGGCGGCCCGGCGCGTGTCCGCCTCTGCGCCCACGAGAGCCGCCACTGCCGCCTGCTGAATCCCCAGATACTGATTGAAATCGACCGCGCCCTTGACCTTGGCGAGCGCCGCGAGCGCGCCTTCGTTACCGACCGCCCAACCGATCCGAAACCCGCCCATGTGAAAACTTTTCGAGGCGCTGTAGAGTTCGACGGCAGTGTCTGCGCCGCCGGGTTGCGTGAGCACCGACGGGGCGCGGTAGTCGCCGTAAACCATATCGACGTAGGGAAAATCGTGAACGAGCAATATCTCGTGTTCGCGGCAAAACGCCACCACCGCCGCCATAAAGCTTTCGGTCGCCACCGCCGCCGTGGGGTTGTTCGGGTACGAGATGAGCAGCACCCTGGCGCGGCGAGCCGTCTCCTGCGGAATGCTGCCCAGGTCGGGCAGGTAGCCGTTTTGCTCAGCCAGGGGCATGGTGACGAGTTGCAACCCCGCGAGCGCGATGGCCCCGTAGTACGACGGGTAGCCGGGGTCGGGCGCGAGGATCAGATCGCCGGGGTCGGTCGTCGCCAGCAGCAGGTTGGCGAAGCCCTCTTGCGAACCGATCAGCGGTAGCACCTGCGTTTCCGGGTCGGGCGTCCAGCCGAAACGCCGCGCCGTCCAGTCGGATACCGCGCGCCGGAGCGACTCGGTGCCGGTGTGGAGGCAGTAACCGTAGGTTTCGGGTCGATAGGTCGCCTCGCGCAGCGCGGCTAACGCTACTTCGGGTGGCGCGACGTCCGACGATCCGATGGACAAGTCGATAATCTCGAGCCCCTTCGCCCGCGCCCGCGCCTTGGCCCGGTCCATCGTGTCGAACACGCTCTCGGGCATCGCCTGGACTCGCCGGGACGCAAAGCGGTTCATACACTCACCCGCCGCGCCACATTCGCCAGCCCCTCTTCGACCTCGGCGCGCGGCAGACCACCCGCCGCCAGCGCCGCGTCGCCCCTTGTTAAAAGTTCCCGGTAAAACGCTTCAGCTCTGGCGCGCGCTACCTCGGGTTCTGCGTTCAGAAGCCGGTAGAGCCAGTTTTCCGCCTCGTCGAAACGGCCTGCGTGCAGGTAAGCGTCGATAAGTTGGGCCTGCACGGGGGGCGGCGCGGCGTAACCGAGGCTGCGCGTAAGCGTGCGTAACCGCCCGCTGTAGTGCGGCGCAAACTCCGGCTCGGCCTCGAGAACGTACAAGTAAAGCTCGAGCGCCTTGCGCGCCTGCGCCGAATCGTCCTCGCCCAAGTTGGTACGCAGTTCGTGTTCGGCGCTCAAGAGTTCAGCACATTGCAGACACTTTTCAACGTCGGGGGTTCCGCCCGCCCCACCCAACAGCACCCGCAGGTCGGCGCTGCTGAGGCGGCGCAAAAGGCCCGACTCGAGCCCGACCATACTGCGCTGCGCCCCCTGCAAAGTGGTCATCGCGGCGGCGGTGTCGCCGTTCTCGTGAAGCTGCCGGGCTGTCATGAGCGTCCTCGAAAGCTCCTCTTGCAAGCGGTTTAGAAAATCGTCTTTTTGCGGCATACCCCCAGTTTACGGGAACTGGCGCCCTTATAGAGACGCAGCTACCTGTGAGCGGACACAACTTCGCTCAGGACGGATACAGGGTTGCAGCTATGGGGGTTACAAATGAGGCAGCACCACCTGCTGCCGCGAGTGCCGGGGGTGCCTCTGCGCGGGAGTTTTGGGTGGTGCCTCTCCTAAAGAGTGTAGCCGCCCGCATACACGTGTGGGTAGGGTAAGTTTCCCGAGATGTGTATGAGTTTTTCCTGAAAGGGGAGTCTCGAGGCTCATTTGGGACTCGAAACGTACGGCTTCCGGCTTTTGTCGGGTGCAGAGTGGCGGCGGGCTCGAGTTTCAGGTTCGTTGGGTTTGGGGGACAGCACGAGCAAAACTTTCTCGAGTTCGGTCAACGCGAGAAGACATCTTTCTGACGGGCGGCTCATACCCGTCCCTTTGCCCTTCGTTGCAACACCGCTCGGTGCGTGTCCGGACGGTCGCCTCTACCGGCTCGAGGTGGTTAGGACGCTAAAACTAAAAGTGGCGGGCGTCTCCAAACCCGGTAGAGGACACCAGATTTGTGTGCGCGCCGTCTACCCCCGTTCTCATTACACCTTTGGTAGACTCGGGCGGTGCTAAACCGCTTTTCGACTTACCTGCTGCGCGAAACGAGCGGCCTCTATCTGCTCGGAGTGGCGGCGTTTTGTCTACTCTTGTCGATAGACACGCTGACCGTCTGGGCGAGCTACTTAATCGAGCAAGACGCTTCGGCGACGACCGTTCTTAAACTCATGCTCTACAAGCTGCCGTTTTTTTTGCACCTGTCGCTGCCGATAGCGGGCGTTTTTGCGGTGCTGCTGGCGACGGGTCGGCTCGCCAAAGACTCCGAACTCAAGGCGGTCTACGCGGGCGGGGTCGCGCCGCTGTCGCTGCTCTGGCCGCTGCTCGGGTTCGGACTCGTCATTAGTGCGCTCGCCCTGCTTAATAACGGCTACCTCGAGCCGCGCGGTGAGATCGCCCAGGACGCGCTCGAGAGTTCGTTTTACACCGCGCGCCCGGCGGCTGAAACCCAGCGCGACGTGTCGTTTCACCAGCCGCGCGGCATCTATCACGCCGCCCGCATCCGCGCCGACGAGTTCGACCGTAACCGCGCCGAGCTGACTGGGGTGCTCGTTTACGGCGACGACGGGACGGTGTGGAGTTCGCACTACGGCGTCTGGGACAGCGTGGCGAAAACGTGGTTGCTCGAGGAGGTCGAGGTGTTGCGGGCGGGCCGCGCGCCCCGTGAACGCGTCGCCGTGACCCTGCCCTTCGACCTCGCCGCCGACGCCGGAGCGTCGCTCCGCGAAGCCGACAACCTGACCCTGGGCGAGCTTCAGGCGCGTATCGGGACGGCGCGGCGTGCGGGCCAGAACGTTTCAGGCGACGTCTTCGACTTTCACCGGCGGCTGGCGGACGCCTCGAGCGCCTTTATCTTCGTGCTGGTCGCCGGATCGCTCGGGCTCAACGTACGCGGGCGCAGCGGGGGATTTGCCTGGACGATCGTGCTGCTGGTCTGCTTTTTCGTCTTATGGACGTTTTCCGAAAGCCTGTTCGAGCAGCGCGTGCTGACGCCCGTCGCCGCCGCCTGGTTGACGACGACGGTGGTCGGCGTGGTCGGCGCGGTTCTGGCCTTGGTAAGGTTGCGGTAGTGATCTTGTGAACCGACTTTTTTCGCAGTACCTCATCCGCGAAATCCTGCCGCTCTATATCGCCGGGTTAGTCGCTCTGATGCTCCTTTTGCTCGGTTACCTGCTGATTCAGGGGGTGCTCGCCGAGGCCATCTCGCGCGGCGTCGGGCCGGGGCTGGTGGCGCGCTTTTTGCTCTACAGCGTGCCTTCGGCGGCGGCGGCGGGCCTGCCGCTGGCGCTCCTTTTCGCCGCGCTTTTGGGCGTTACCCGGCTGAGCCAGGACAGCGAGATCAAGGCGGCGATCTCGCTCGGCGTTTCACCCCGGCACTTTTTAACGCCGATGCTGGTGCTCGGGCTCAGCGTCGCCGCCGTCAGCTTTATCAACAACGAACTCGTCGCGCCGTGGAGTTACGACCGGGCGCAGGAGACGTTATCAGACATTCTCGTGCAGAGCCCTGACATCGTCGTCGAGGAAGGTAGCTTTTTTACCGACGCGCTCGGGCGGAGCGTCTACGTCGGGGGTTTGGGCGCGGGCGGGGCGGTCGAAGACGTAACCGTAATTCAGCCGAGCAAAACCCAGGGTGTAAGCGAAGTCGTGCGCGCCGAACGGGGCGTGCTCGATCAGGCGGCGGGGGTGTGGCGGCTGGAAAATATCCGTCTGCTCCGTTACCGCGACGGGCGGGTGGTTTTGGACGCGCCCGCCGAGACCGCGACGTTGCCGGTGCGGGGTCTGTCGGCGAGTAGCGGTTCGCCGCCCGACCTCACCCGGCTCCGCCTCGGCAGGTTGCTGACCCGGCTCGAGGGAACCCCCCCACAAGACGCGCCCGCCGAATGGACGGCGCTCCACCGCAAGTTCGCGGAACCGGTGGCGGCGGTGGCGTTCGCGCTTTTTGCGCTCGCCATCGGCTTATACAGCTTTCGCCGCAACTTCGGTCTGGGGCTCGTATCGGTGCTCTTTTTGACCTTTATCTACTACGCCACCTGGAGCGTATCGAACATTTTGGGCGCGCAGGGGGCGATTCCGGCCGCCGTCGCAGGCTGGGCTCCTGTGGCGCTCTACTTGGTCGCGGGCTTGGTCTTGTTCGCGTTGTCGTGGCGGCGCTGAGATGAAGCTTGAACTCGGCCCCGAAATGAACCCTGAAAAGGTGCAAAGATGCGGATAGTCCCGGTAAAAGCCCTGTTCGTGTTGCTACTAGCCTGTTTGGGTGTATCGCAAGCCGTCGAGATCAAGATTCTGGAGGCTGACAGGCTCGAGTTTCGCCCTATCCAGATTCCGGGTGGCGGCGAAACCGAGCTGGTCGTGATTACCGGCTCCCCGGTACGGCTCGAGGTCGACGGCGACCGCATCATCGCCGAATACGCCGAGTTCGACCGCGAGGGCCGGGTGCTGCGTATCGTCGGCCCCGGTAACGTCGCGTACGACGACGTAGCGACCAAAGGCGAAGACTACCTGCTCGACTTGGGTTCCGGCGAACTGGGCTTTCAAGACGTGCTGATCTTTACCGCGCCGCTCGACATCGAAGGGGTGGCGGCGACCCGGTTGCCGGGGCAGATCGACGTAACGGGCGCGGCCTTCAGCCCCTGTAGCCGCTGCGACCAGAACGTACAGGACTACCGTTTCAAGGCCGAGCGGATGAACCTCTATCCCGGCGACCGTTTGGTGGCGTTCGACGTCACGGTTTATCTCCGCGACCTGCCGAGTTTTTTTCTGCCGCTGATGGTGATTCCGCTCGGGCCGGAGGAGCGCCGCCCCCGTTTCGCGCTTCAGCGCGGCAGCGAGAGTGAACGCGCCGAGGTCGCGCTCGACTGGCCCTACGTGGTCGGGGCGAGCGCCTTCGGAACAGCCTCGCTACGCTACTTCGCCGACGTCAACCCAGGCGGCGGCAGCGGCCCGGCGGAGACGATTTTGGGGGGCCGGGTCGAAGAGAATTATTTGGGCGGCGGTTTCGACCACCGTTTTTATACCGCCCGCGGGCGAGGCAGCGCGCAGTTCTTTTATACACCATCGTTTAGAGAACCGCTGTTCAATGACGATTTGGACGACCCCGACGACGAATTTGACAATCCCCTCGAGACCCGAACCCCCGACGAATTTACCCTGAGTTTCGGCTACGAGACCGAAGCGGCGCTGGGCGGACGGCAGACCGACATTTTGCTCGAGCGTAACGACGACGAAAACCAGCGTATCGTCAACCTCAGCGCGCGTCTGGACGACTCTTACCGCAACTTCGAGTTCGGAGTGCTCAGCCAGACGTATCTCGACTTGGACATCGACCCGAATGACGACCCGAACGACGACCCGAACGACGACGCTTACTTGCCCTCTTACGAGGATTCGGTGGGCGCGCTCCGCACCTACGGGCGGGCGCAGACGAGCCCCGAAGACGACCTCACCTTTAGCGTCGGGCCGTTTACGGTAACGAACTTTTTACTCGAGGTCGGCGCTTACGAGGACTTCGCCAACTCGAGCAACGCGAGCGCGCTCGGTTCGCCGCTATATCTGAAAGATGAACCGGTCATCCGTGCGGGGCGGCTGGTCGAACGCCACACCATCACGCTCGACACCCTGTCGCCGCTGCCGGGCTCGAGCATCCGGGGCAGCACCGACTACACCGGGCAGCTCTACACGACCACCAACCCAGGCGGCGAAAACGAACGTTTAGTCGACTGGACGACCGTCCTAAACGCCGACCAGACCTTTCGGGGCGGGTCGTTCGGTGTGGACTTCAGCCACGTGATTCTGGAGGGCGAGACGCCTTTTCAGTTCGACGCCCGCACCACCCCGAACAACCGCACGGCGCTAAGTGCCGTGCTGTCGCTGACGCCCACCGAATGGCTCGAGCTCAGCGCCGAAGAGAGCTTCGTGTTCGTCAACAACCGCGACGACGACGAGGAGGGCGCGGGGCCGCTCGAAACCCGCGCCGAACTGTTCGGTAACGTGAGCTGGTTCGAGGCGGTGCTCGAGCAGTCTTACGACGTTAAGGAAAACGACCCCGGCCTGCTGGGGGCCACCCTCGGCCTAAGCACACCCTCGGATTTGGACTCAGGCGCGGGCTTAGGCATAGGTCTGGGCGACACCCTGACCGGCAACGTGCGCGCGACCGGCGTTTACGACCTCGACCGGACCTCGACCGACCGCACCGACCCCGCCGCCGCCCCGGTCGACGAATCCGAGGTGGACGTAACGGCGAGCGTAAGCTACGACGCTTACGCTACCCTCGACGTGGGCAGCGGCTACGACTTCAACCGCGAACCCAGCACATTCGGTTACGATGACGATGACGACGACACGGACGGTCTGTTCGGTTCGGAAGACGAGGGGCGCGGGCGACCGCTCTATAAACCCCTCGAGCTAGGCCTCACCCTCGGGACGACCGCACAAGACGATACGGTGCCGAGCCTGCGCGTCTTCGCCGTCCGCGACCTCAACGGGGAGGCGGCAGACGACTTTGCAACCGACCAAAGCCTCGGTCTGGAGCTGAGCGCGCGTCTGGGGCCGCTCGAGCTGGACGCCGAACAAAACTTCGACTACGGCGTTCCCGGTTTCGATGACCCTGATATCGACCCCGACATCTTTTACGGCGACGCCAGCGACTCGAGCCTGACGCTCACCTACCCGGAGATCGCCGAACTACGCGCCACGGGGTTTTCGCTCCTACCGCCGCGCGTGTTCGGTGTGTCGCCCGACCCGGACGCCACCACCACCTATACGCTCGGCCTTCTCGATCTGGTCGAGCGAAACAGCAGCAACCCGCTCTATGATCTGAACTACGAGACCACCTACGGGCCGCTGTTCGAAGGCGGGCTCGGGTTTCAAGACACCAGCGTCAACGCACAAGTCGACCTCGACACGAGTTACCTCGGTACCCCGCTGGGGCCGCTCGGTTTCGGAGCCAGCTTTACCGGCGTTCTCGCCGTCGCCGACGACGCGCTGCCCCTGACGTACTTTAGTAACGGCGCGTTGTCGCTCACCACCGATTTCTTCTCGCGGGTAGCGGTGCAAGGGAAGCTCGAGTACGTAGCGACGTACGACGAGGACACCGGTCGCCTCGGTCAGCAGAGCCTGGGTTTGGATGGGTTCGGCGCGACCGTCCGGGCGTGGGACGGTCTTTACGTTTCAGCCGTGCTCACCGACCGCTGGGACTTTAACAGCGGCAGCGCCTACACGCCGTTTAATTTTCAACCCGTGATTTACGTAACGCTCGACCGCTGCTGCTGGGCGCTCTACGGCGCGCTCGACACCCGCACCGGAACCGTCAGCGTGTCGCTGGGCTACCCCGGCAGCGCCGACGCGCTGACGGGCGCGTTCAACACCCTTCTCGCGCTGCCGCGCCGTCAGGAGACGCCATGAAACTCGCACCGATACCGAGGGTACCAATACTGATGGTCGCTGCCACGCTGACGGCCTGCACCGGTTCTTTCGAGGCTCCCAACCCGCTGCTGCTCGTAGTAGGTTACGAGAGCGGCGCGGAGGGCCGGGTGGCGCTGATCAGAGACAGGTTTGGTGAAGAGGGAGCGGTCGCCGAGCAGCTTACGTTTTTACCCGGCAGCGTCCGTGACCTGCCCGCCCCGGCGGTCGATTACGACGTCACCAGCCGTGACCGCGCGCGCGACCGGCTGGTGGTGCTCTCTCGTGGGCCAGCAGCGGCGGGCCGAGCGACCGGCTACCTCAACCTCTTTTCACTGCAAAATATAAACCCTGACAACCCCGCAGCGTTCGAGCAAGAGGCGGTGTACACCATCAGTCCGGGAACCGTCACGGGCGTCCCCGACACGCTGCTCGACCCGGCGTTTTGCCCCGCCCGCGTTCAGGTGACGCAAAGCGGCAACTTCGCCGCCGTCCTCAACGAACCGACGCTCTGTAACGGCAGGGGTCAGCCCTCTATCGACATCTTCGAGCTGCGGGGCGCACAGTTGCGGCTGCTCGAGCGCCTGACGACCGGCGGCGCAGACGAAGGCGGGGTGGGCGGTGGCTCGTTTTTAGCAGAAGGCGGCGACGTCTATCTGAGTCAGAGCCCGACCCAAGACCTCCTCTACTACGCGGTAAGCGTTCCGGGTGGGGTGCAGCTCGAGCAGGCCACGCTGCCCCGTCCGGGAGCCCGGTTCAGCCCCGATGACGAACTCTTGGTCAGCGCCGTCGCCAGAGTAAGGACAGACTCTAGCCGGGGTGATCTCGTCGATCTAGGCCGCGCCGGAACGCCCGGTGACGAGCAGCTGGTGGTGCTCTTTGAAGCTGGCCTCGCGCGCGCCGAACTCGGCGACGGAGAGCTCGAGGACGACGTAATCCCTACCGAAACCCTCCCCAACAACGCCTTCGTCATCCGCGACGACCGCCGCAATACCGACGCTACGCTCTTCTCGAGTACGCCCGCCACGCAACGTTTTAGTTACGCCCCGGCAGACGCCGATCTCGAGCTCGAAAACGCCCGCGTCGCCGTAAACGACGCCGTCATCGAGTCGAACTCCGGTTTCGTCTATTTCGTCGCGCCCGGACAAGTGTCTATCTTCGATCTGAGTTCGTACGACGAGGGCGAGGGTCTCCGCGACCCCAGAGCCGTCCCGGTTCCCCAACTGGTGAACCCGAGCTTTATCACCTGGACGCAGGCCGCGCCGCTAGCCACGCCCTGATATGCAGGTCTGACAAGAGATGAAAACCTCTCAAACGTTCCGACGTTTTGCAAGCACAAGTACCACAAGAACCGCTGACACGAGATAGCCGACCATCGGCACAAAGAAGGCGGTTTCTATAAATAAGGCGGGGAGCAGCATCAAACCGGCGTTAAGCAGCATAGCGATCAGTGCTATGACCTGCCATGATCAGCTTTCTCGCGCTGGTATCAGCGCAACCGATGAAATAGGTAGTACGAATAACGGATAGTGAAATGCCAAGGAAAACAATGAGGACAGTGGATGATCACGAGTTAGCTCTATCACAGGAGAGACTCCGGACCCAAGCGAAACGACGGAAAATACAAATAGGAAAAACCAGACTCCGACCTGAACATAGGCATTTAACAACGCGAACATGATCAACTTGCTGGGCTTCGGTTTCTCTCCGGCCTTGCTTGAAGGCGTCACTCCTGAGCGTCTTGGTTGTCTTTATCCCCAGCGGCTCCGTCCGGGCGGGCCAGCGCCGGGTTTTGCTGCTCGCCCCAGTAGAGGGTCGTGTGTGGATAGGGAATCTCGATCTTTTCAGCGTCCAGCCGGAGTTTGATGCGGCGGCGAAACTCGCGTGAGACGCCCCACTGCTCTTTAGGTAAGGTTTTGAACAGCACCCGCACGACGATGCCCGAGGCTCCCAGCACCTCGACCCCGGTGACTTCGGGTGGCCCGGTGATGCGCCAGCTCCAGCCGAGCGCCTGGGTCATCTTGGTCGCCTCGTCGCCGATAACCGACAGAGCGTAGTCGAGGTCGGCGCGGTAGGCGACCTCGACGTCGACGACGCTTCTAGACCAGTCTTTCGAGGCGACCGTCACCCGGTCGATCTGCCCGTTCGGAATCACATGCACCTGACCGTCGAGCGCGCGCAGCGTGGTGATGCGGAGGTTGAGGCTTTCGACTGCGCCGGACAACCCGGCAATTGTCACTACGTCGCCGACGCCGAACTGATCTTCAGCCAGGATAAAAAAGCCGGTAATCACGTCTTTGACCAGCGACTGCGCGCCGAACGAGATGGCCAAACCCAAAATCCCGACCCCCGCCAGTAGCGGCGCAAGGTTGACGCCGATCTGCGCGAGGATAAAAAGGATAAGAAAGGTAATCAGCACGAGCCGCGCCGACGATTCGACGACGCTGCGAATGGTGGCGGCGCGCGCGACCTGCCGCTCGAAACGTTGTCCGGTTACAGGCGTAAGCGCGCGCGCGGTTTTGCGAACGACGCGCAAAAGTCCGTAGACGACGCTGCTGACGATGACGATAGCGATGATGCGGCCTAGGCCACCCTCGAGCAGCCACGTCTGCACGGTGCGGGCGAGGGTCTGCAAAACCGGTACACGGTGACGGAGTGAAAACGACCCCAACGTTAGAAACAGACCCGCAAACGCCGAGGCGGTAAACAAGTAGCGGTGAAGCAGGGTGGCGCGCTCGAGTTCCCCCTGTTTTTGCGTGTCGTCCCACAGGTCGCGTTTGGCGATAGCGGCGCGGCTGTCTTCGATCCAGCGTTCGGCTAAAAACCAGAGCACCCCAAAGAGCAGCCCGCCCAGCGCCAGATCGAGAAAAAGGTTGCCGAAAAACTCGAGCGGCCCGAGCCGAACCTCATAGGCGATGTCGGTCAGCCAGCTCGTATCCTGAATTTCAGCGGCCCACTTTTCGTCGAGCAGCGGGATTTCGATAATCTCTTCGGGCGCTTCCGGGGGTTCCGCCGCACTAAACGGGACGACGCCGCCGCTCATGGCGGGCTCCTGCGCGCCCCCCGGCAGCAGGTCTCTGAGCAGGTTCGCCACTACGCCTGCCGGGGCGGCCCGAGCGCCGCCATCCCCGCCACGAGTTTGGGCAGCAGTTCGGCGTCGAGCGCCCGCTGAACGGTCTTGAGGGCGTTTTCTACCGCTCGAGCGTCCGACGAACCGTGTCCGATAAACGCGTAGCCGTTCACGCCCAGAAGCGGCTGCGCGCCGTACTCGCCAGGGTCGAGCCGGGCCGCCACGCCCCGGAGCGCCGGACGAACGAGCGCCGCGCCGAGTTTGGTCAGCGGGCCGCCGCCGGAGAGCGCCGCGCGTACCCAGCCGAAGATCACCCGCGCCTCCCCCTCGGCGAGTTTAAGCATCACGTTGCCGGTAAAGCCGTCGGCGACGATCACGTCGGTTGTACCTTTGAGCAGGTCGCGCCCCTCGACGTTGCCGTAAAACGCGACGCTGGGGGTAGCTTTAAGCAGCTGGTGCGCCGCCAGCGTCAGCTCGTTGCCCTTTTCTTCCTCTTCGCCTATCGAGATGAGGCCGACGCTGGGCGTCTCCACACCGTAAAACGCGCGCGCGTAGACGCTGCCCAGCACCGCGAACTGTTGCAGGTGCGTGGGCCGACAGTCGGCGTTGGCCCCGGCGTCGATCAGGGCGGTAAACCCCCGGTCGGTCGGAATGTTGGCCAAAATCGCTGGACGCTCCACCCCTTTAAGGCGGCCCAGCACAAAGAGAGCCGCCGCCATCGTCGCGCCCGAATGCCCGACCGACACACACGCCGACGCCTCGCCATCCTTGACGAGCCGCATCGCGCGCATCACCGACGAGTCGCGGCGGCGGCGTACGTCGGCGGCGTGGTCTTCCATCCGGATGGTGTCGGGCGCGTGATGGACGGGCAAGTCGGCGTCCTGCGCGCGAAGTTCGGCGCGGAGCACGTCTTCGTCACCGACCAGAATCACCGGGATTCCGGCGGCGGCGGCGGCTTTCGCCCCGGCGACCCCGGCTTGCGGCATGGCGTCGCCGCCCATAGCGTCTAGAGCAATCGGCTTGGGTTTCATAAACGCACCCGGGGGCACAGGCTGAGCGGTGTTTCAGGCATAGAGGTCGGTACGAGCATGAGGGTCAGTATAAGTCGGGGTGAGACGGCGGTACAAATGGCGGGGTTCAGGTCTTGCCGAACCTTCCTGATCAGGCCGGGCATTTTTTGCGGGTGCTTGGCTCGTGGCGTGTCGCTTGTGGCTTTCCGGCTATCTGCTGCTCGCTGCAAGCTCGAGACGGTTTAGACTGCACCGAAGATTGACCGAATTCAGACTACGAACGCGCGACGTTTGGACTACGCTTTCGGAACTGCTCACCCGAACACCGCCTCGTTTAACGTCACCTAATCTAACGCCGTCCTATCTGTCGTCAAACCCCGGTCTTTTCGTGGACGGTGGCGTAGACTTGGGCGCTGGTCCAGAGGAGGACACGTGGAAACCATGAGCCGTGAAGACTTTTTTGCGTTACCCGTCGCCGAGATCGAGGCGCTTACCGGCGTCGAGGCTGACGGTGACGAGGCGAACTACCGCGAACGCGCGTGGGAAAACTATAAGCAAGAGGTCGGCAACCAAGAGGAGTGGGTCGGTATCGAAGGCGAAACGGCGGAAGATGCCGACTAGGTGACCCGCACGCTGACGCTGCTGCACACCGCCGCCTCGCACGTCCCCCGCTTCGACGCGCTGCTTAAGTCGCTGAAGAGTGTTGACGAGGTAGACGCGCAGCATGTCGATATGCAGCATGTCGTCGAAGCATCGCTGCTGGCAGACGCGCGCCGTTTGGGTGTGGACGACACGCGGGTGCAGGGGAGGCTCGAGCAGGTTCTAGCCTCACTCGCAGAGACCACCGCCGTCGTCCTCTGCACCTGTTCGACGCTCGGCGCGGCAGCTGAAGCCTTTGATGGAACGTTCGGCGCGCGAGTCGTCAGGGTAGACCGGCCTCTAGCTCGGGAGGCTGTAGCCCAGGGCTCAAAGATCGCCCTAGTGGCGGCGCTGGCGAGCACGCTCGAGCCGACGCGGGCGCTTTTAGAGGACGAGGCCGCGCGAGCGGGCAAGCAGATTACCCTCACCATGTCGGTGTGTGGGGATGCCTGGAGTCATTTTGAACGCGGTGACGAAGACGCTTATCTGCGGGCCGTCGCTGTTTACGTAGACAAGGTAGAGGCGCACGGTGACGTAATCGTGCTGGCGCAGGCGTCGATGCTGGGCGCTGAAGCGTCCGTAAAGACCCCCAAGCCGGTGTTGAGCAGTCCGCGTTCGGGGTTGCTGGCGGCGCTGAAGCTGCTCTAAAGCTCGCGCGCTTCCTTTAAGTACTCGAGTTTCCCCGCAGCCATAAGTTTGCCGAACGCCTCGACGCGCAGCCCTTTGGGTTCTTCACGCCCCCTGACGTAGCGGTAGAGGACTTCGGACTGCTCGAGTGGACGCTCCGGCAGGTCGGCAACGACGAGCAGGTCGATGTCGCTATGAAGGTTAAAGTCGCCCCTCGCTACCGAACCGTACACGAAGACGCGTGCTTGCGGAAAATCACGTCGCAGGCGTAAAGCGTACGCGCAGGCTTCGACAATCAGCTCTTCTTGTTGTTGTTTACGCGCCCGGATAAGCGCGTTCCACCCAATCGATGATGTGTGCGGCTGCACGTTGCGCCTCCCTAGCGGTGGGGTCGTCGTAATATTCGTGTGGGCTGCCTTCGGCGTAAGCGTCGGGGTAACGAGTCGGGATGTAGTGCCGGTCCAGAAGTTGTCCCGCGCTCGCAACCCCGTCCGGCTCGAGTCCCGCCTCTCCAAGCTGTCCGAGTAAACGGGTGAGGGAGTGACCGTAGGCGGGTTTGCCGAAGCCGCGTAAAAGCGCCTTGAGCGCATATTCACCGGCTTGCTGCGCCTTAAAGCAGGCCCAGTCGAAATCGCCCTCGGCCGTGTCGCGCTCTGCCGACCCGAGCGTGTGCTTGGCCTGCCCTAACCAGCGGCTATATTCGTCCGTGTCGAAAGGCAGCATAGGCTAGTGTAGCGGTTTGGCCTCGAGCGGCGTGCGTTTTAGAACAGCGGTGACGCTACCGGATTTCGTGGTACTCACTGAGGTGTAACGACGCTACATCGAACACCGCCAGGCCGCTGAATATCGTTCCCGCGACCGGGTGACGCGTAGCAAACAGCGCCGCTGTTGCAAGCGTGAAAACAGCCACCTTCAAGCTCAGGCGATACGGGGGCGGGAGTGGAACGGCAGCTTTCGGCGAGAGAAACACACCCCAAAAAACAGCCATCAGTAGCGGCGCGCCGACACCTAAAGTGGCGCGGCTGACGGAGTTTGACCCGGTTGAGACGCCCCATAGACCGAACGCGGTGAGAGCGGTGAGCTCGAGCCCGAACGCCAGCGTGAGGTTGAATGCGAGCATCGGCCTAGTTTGCGCGTGCGAGACGCCGCCCAAACTGCTCGCTTACGTGGCGCATCGCCTCTGCGGGATTCTCGAGCACCGGCCCGTGACCGACCGCTAACCGCCTCGGGTTGAGGGCCGAGAGGGTGTGGGCGCTCGCCAGCGCCGTCGGCGCGTGCCAGGTCGCCAGTGCGGGCAGCGGAAAAAGCACGCGCAGCTGCCCGGCTACGGCGAGGCCGCCTTGCGTCTGAAAAGCGTCGCCTGCGATGAGGGTGCCGTCCCTCGTGTCCCAAAAGGCCATGTGACCGGGTGTGTGACCGGGACACGCGACGGCGCGCAAGCTGCCCACAGTGTCGCCATCCTCGAGAAGCCCGGTCGGACGGGTTTGCACGTCGGGAAAGCCCCCGCGCAGCTTAACCTGCGGTTCGTGCGCGTCCAGCGACGTGTCCCCGGCTAGAAACCGCGCGTCGCGGGCGCTGATCTTGATTTCGGCGTCCGGGTAATGCGTGTGCAGCGCGTCCAAACTGCCTACATGATCGACGTGAGCGTGCGTCAGCAGGATGCGGCGGACGGGTCGACCGAGCTTTTCAGCTGCCCTGATGACGTGCTTTTCGGTACCGGGAACGGCGGTATCGACGACCGTAAGGCCGTCGTCTTCCACGACCAGGTAACAGTTGACCAAGCCGTAACGGGTGAGGCGGTAGAGGTGAGGGCTGTGCTGATTCATAAACACTCCTTGAAGACGTACGGTGTTCGTGTTCGCTCCCGGCACCCTACACCTTGAACCCTGAGCTGTCAAGACGTACACTGTCCGCTATGCCCTACCCTGCAAAACTGACTGCTCAAAAGATTTTGGCGGCGGCGCTGGGGTTGCTCGAGTCAGGCGGTCCCAACGCCCTCGGAATGCGCCCTCTAGCCGACGCCCTCGGTGTACGTCCGAGTAGTCTGTACCGCTACTATCCCGAACGGGAGGCGCTCTTGGGCGCGCTCGAGGCCCACGCCGCCCGCGACCTGCACGCCGCCCTCCGGGACGCAGCCGGTGGCCACGACCCTGCCGCCGCCCTCACCGCAGCGGCGCACGCTTACCTGGGGTACGTACGCGCGCACCCGCACCTCTATACGCTCCTGCTCCGCCCTAAAGCGCCCTACACCGCCGAACCCGGCCCTGGCAAAGAGCTGTGGAACGAGGTGCTGGCGCTTGTCGGAGCCGTCACCGGCAACCCGGACGACACTGCCGCGACGGTCGCACTTTGGGCGTATCTGCACGGGTTTACGCTTTTGGAGCAGAGCGGACAGTTCGGCTCGAGTGGCCCCAAAGGTGGCTTTGAGCGGGGCTTAGACGCGCTGATGTCAGGATTTCAAAAAAAGTAGCCGCGAGCTCTGCGGCGCTTACATCCCTCGTTCGATTGCCAACGTTAAAGCAGCTGCGCGTCTTGAGATAAGCACAAACTCTCGAAGGGACGCCGCGCAGCGTTTTTGTAAGGTTTTTGTAAGACGAAATACATAAACTTGGAGCAGGAGCAAAAAAGTTTTCGTTCCAATTCTGTGGAGGCGATGAAGCCTGTTTTAAATCTGGGCGCTTGAAACAGGTGGAGCCAGTAGCGCAACCGACCAAAAAACGCAAGTTTCCCGACCGCAAGAAAAGGAACCGAAGGGGCAGCAACCCCCCAACATCGTCGCTTTACGTCTTAAATTCCCCTTTTCCCGCGAGGTAAACCCCATGAACGACCGTCAATCCCCCGCTTCACCCAAGCTATGGCTGAGCACACCCTTCATCCTACTTATGCTTCTCACCGCCTGCGGTGGCGTCGACAACGCCCTGCCCGAACGCGACGTTTCCAGACAAGCCCTGCGTGCGGGTACAGCTCCCGCGCTCACAATGTTGGGTGATGAAGACGATGAAGCTGAAGACGAGACCGAGGACGAAGACGAGGTTGAAGTCGTCGTCGACGGTAGCTTCGAAGCCGGTACTGACAACCCTTACTGGTCGGCTACGCCGGGAACGCTCTGCACCACCCAGACTTGTGGTGATGGCGCGGGTACTGCCGGACCCGAAGACGGCGTGGTCTGGGCTTGGTTCGGCGGCTCCGAAGAGGCGACGACCCAAACCCTCGAGCAGACCGTCGCCCTGCCACGCGGCGACGCCGAACTCGAGTTCAAGCTGTGGGCCGGTGCGCTGGGCGCGAGCTTTACCTTTACGGTGAGCCTCGACGACAGGGTCGTCTACACCCTCACGCCAGACGACGCCGACGATTTCGACAAAGGCTACGAAGACGTAGAAATCGACGTGTCGAGCTACACCGACGATAAAACCCACGCGCTGCGGTTTACCTTTGTCAAAGATGGGCTCGGCGACGCCAACCTTTCGCTCGACGAGGTATCGCTCGAGGTCGAAGACCTAGAGAACGCCGTGCAGGACATTGTAGTGATGGTCAGGGCGCTATCCCTTAAAAAAGGACTCGAGGGGGCGCTCGTCACCAAACTCAACGGGGCGACGCGGGCCTTTGGGCGCAGCCGCGACCGGGCCGGTGCAAACACGCTTAAGGCGTTTACAAATCAGGTCAAGGCGAAAAGCCGAAGCCGCGGTAAAAAACAAAACGCCATCACCCCCGAAGACGCGGGCAAGCTTATCGCCAGCGCGGAGAAGCTCATCGCTGCGGCTCGTTAAACGCAAGCTCTAGCTGATGTTTGTTTCTCGTCGGCGCTGCCGTGCTACAAGCAGGTGGCGTGTAGCTTGTAGGTTCGTGTCCGGCTACTTGTCACCTGCCCCCTTTAGAGCGGTAAAAGCCGGATAGCAGAGAGCGGCAAAACCTAGCAAATAGACAGCCGGAACTTCCTCGAAAGGGAGTCCCAGCCTGTTCTGTTGCGCTGAAAGACGCTGCAACCCGCGCGCCTGGGTCGTTCAGCAGTTCCACTATCTGCGGCACTGGTTTGCCGCAGATATCATCCCCAAAGCGCGTGCTAAACTATGTTCAGACCGAGTGTGGTGCAGGCCAGATACCTGCTGGTTAGATCAGTACCAGTAGCGCCGCGTAGACGACCGCGCCCGCCGTAAAGGGCCAGAAACGACTTTCACGCTCTGCCGGTAGCTCTTCTTTAAGCACATTGAGGACGACGCCCCCGGCCAAAAAAGCGAGGGGTAGCGCGAGCGCAGCTTCCGAAACCTCACCGACGAGCCCTGCAAGCCAGCCCAGCAGCACCGCCGCCCCCAAAATCCAGCGCCCGACGCGGGTATAGGCGTCCTTGTGGTGCTCACGCAAGCCGAAATCGTTGACGACGAAGTGAAGCGCCATCGCCACGGCGAACCAGACCAGCTCGAGCAAACCCTGTTCCGGACGGCGAACGAGCAGATAACCGATCAGCAGGTTGTACACCGCAAAAGAGCCGATGTTAAGCCAGAAAACACCTGTGCTGGTCGCCTGGTGCTCGCCACCACGCTGCTTGCGTGAGGCGCTCGCGGCGCGCTCGAGGCCGTAAAAGACGATCAGACCGAGCAGCGCGAGCAGATAGCCGTGATTTTCCAAAAACCCCAGGGTGGTGCCTAAAGCGTCGGCGAGCGTCTCTTGAACCTCGCTTACTTCGGGTAGCAGGTGGACGAATACGTACGCGACCGACACGCCCCCGGCGACCGACAACCAGACGCTGCGCGGCGTGCCATCTAAAAAACGGAGCTTGCCTGCGAAGAGGTGGGTAAGGGCGAGCCCCACGGCGGCGAGCAGTGAGACGACCTGAAGGGCCGTACCCGGTTCACGCGCCGCCACCATACCCGCTGCTAAAAAACCAAAGTCGATCATCGCTGCTCCTGACGAACGCTCCTACAAACGCCGAGCGGGTTTCGGCAGCTGGGTTTCAGACAAAACTGAAAACCAAGCCCCCACTGCCGGGCGCGTCCAGCTCGAGCTGATCTGCGTCTTAACTCGAGACCCTTTCTCTCACCAGCTTAGGCCAGCGCGCGTCGACCTTGCGTTTCACTTCGTCCGTCATGGTGATCTTTTCGGGCCAATCGCGGCTAAAACCCTCCGCCGCCAGCTTGGGCGTCCCGTCGGCGGCGAAGACCGGCCCGTGGCCCCCGTCCAAAATCTGCACGTCGCGTTCCGGGTCGATGTTGTTCAGCAGCGTCCAGATACAGTCCTCGAAGTCTGCGGGGTCGGTTTCGGCGTCGAGCACGGCGATAAGCCGCACGCCTTCGGCTTCGGGCTGCTCGGCGGCCCACGCTGCCAGCTCGCGGCCCCCCCACGCCCGCGTCTTGTGGGTCGTCAAAAACCAGAAGCCCCCGGCGAGCTGATGCTGCTTCAAGATATCGGGATGGTTCGGCAACGCGTCTTGTGACCGCTCCGGGTTGGGTGTCCAGTGCGCCGCTTCGCCCTCTTCGTCATGTTTGACGGTGCCGTCGATGATGAGCTTCGAGCCGTAGCTCCACGACCTCGAGGAGTGGTCGAGCACGTCGGTAGGGCCTTTGGCAAACTGTGAATCTCTGCCGGGTAGGGCGTTTTTGAGAACGGTACGCCAGAACTTCAGATGCTCTTGCGGTTTAACCTTTTCGTCGGTGACGAGCAAAACTTTGGCGAACATCATCTGGCCCAAGCCGATAAGCCCGTTGGCGACCTTGTACGCTTGCCCCGGATACTCTTTTTCAATGACAATGTTGACCAGATTGTGCGCGATTCCGGCGGGCGGCAGGTGATAATCGACCAGCTCGGGCATGATGAGTTGCGCGGGAACCAGAAAGATGCGTTCACTCGCCTCGATCAGATACGCGTCTTCCATCGGCGGACGGCCCACGATGGTCGCGGGATAGATGGCGTCGCGGCGCATGGTGATCGCCGTCACGTGAAAAACCGGGTAGAGGTCTTGCAGGGTATAAAAGCCGGTGTGGTCGCCAAACGGCCCCTCGGCGCGCCACGGTTCGTCGGGGTCGATGTAACCCTCGAGCACGAACTCGGCGTGTGCCGGAACCTCCAAGTCTACGGTTACGCCCCGGGTGAGTTCGATAGATTTGCCGCGCAAAAAACCCGTCAGCGAAAACTCGTCGATCCCCGGAATCGGTGGGATGGGCGCGGTCGCCGCGTAGGTCAGGGCGGGGTCGCCACCCAAAGCGACGGCGACCTCGAGCCGCTGCCCCAACTTTTTAGCCTTTTCCAGATGCCGCGCGCCCGTTTTGTGCCGCTGCCAGTGCATCCCGGTGGTATTTTTGTCGTAAACCTGCATCCGGTACATGCCGATATTGTTAGCGTCCGTTTCGGGGTCTTTAGACACGACCAGCGGCAGCGTCACGAAAGGGCCGCCGTCGCCGGGCCAGCAGGTGAGGACGGGCAGCTTCGTCAGGTCTACCTCGTCGCCACGCCACACCACCTCCTGCACCGGCCCGCTCCGTACGCGTTTGGGCGGCAACGCTGCAAGTTCTTTAAGTTTGGGCAAGTTCGACGCCAGCCCGAACAAGCCGCCGCCGAGTTTCACGTCTAAAAGGTCGCGGATACGGTCGCCGATAGCGTCCAGACTCGGCGCGCCGAGCGCCAGCGCCATCCTCTCGCGTGTACCGTAAAGACCTATAACGAGCGGAAAGGATTTGCCGACGACGTTTTCAAACAGCAGCGCGGGGCCACCCTGTTTGACCATCCGGTCGGCGATTTCGGTGATCTCCAGTTCCGAAGAAACAGGTTCTCTGATGCGGAGCAGATCGCCGCGTTTCTCGAGGGCTGCGATAAAGCTTCTGAGGTCGGTGTACATAGTTTCAGGATAAGGGTGTGGGGCGTGGATTTCCGTTGTGCAGGGGATAAAGAATGATGGTCGCGCCTATCAATTTGCGTTGAGGCCGACAGCTCGAGTCCCGAGTTTGGTTTCGTAAAAGCTTTCGCATTCTATAACCTCGCTCGCTGTAAAAGATTTCGGCAGCGTCCGGAGAACTAAATAGCTGAACTCCCGATAAGCGTAAAGATCGGCGCGGTGCAGCGCCCTAAGCCGTTCGTTTTTGCCATTGGTGTTTGACGTCGCAAGGTCGAAGCGTGCCATGTAAATGCTAGCGTTTCTTATGCCAAACATCACGCTTCACCCTATCGCTGAGGCCGACGCTGCCGAAGTGTTGCAGTTCGAGCTGGAAAACCGTGACTTTTTCGAGCGTTCTGTTGCGGGTTTTGGGAACGACTATTACAACCTAGAAAGCACAACGAGCAACCTCGCCAAGCGCGCAAAGGCGTGGGAAGACGACTCGAGTTACCACTACCTCGTTCGTAAAGACAAGGAACTCGTCGGTCGCGTCGGGCTCTTCAGCGTGCAACGCGGCCCTGCCCAAAAAGCCGAAATCGGCTACCGCATCGCTGAACGTCACAGCGGCGAGGGCTACGCCAAAGGCGCGGTCGCGCTCGTTACCCGAGAGGCGTTCGGAACGCACGGACTACACCGGCTCGAGGGCGTCACCTCAGCGACAAACCTGGCTTCACAGCTCGTTCTCCTTAAAAACGGCTTTACCTTTTGGGGACGTTCGCGCCGCTCGTATCTGCTCAACGGGGTGTGGAAAGATTGTATGTTTTTCGAGCGACTCTCGGACGAGTAGCGGGGTGTCAGGGCTGTTGCAGCAGCATGTTAAGCCACGCCACATCGTACCGGGGCGATTGTCGGCGTCGATCCACAACGCCAGCACGCTTAGCGTAGGCGACTTGACGAGTTCTCTCAGCTCAGCCTCGGTCAGGTCGGTAAAGTGCCGTCCGGTAGAGGCGTCCGTGCGTTCCCCGTAACCCAGCTTAAATGAGGCGTACAGCGCGCCGCCCGGCTTGAGGGCGCGCCCCAACCGACCGAATACCTGCGGCAGCTCGTTGAGACGCCCGATACCGAGGTCTCGAGTGCGTTCGGCGAACCCTTCCGCGTTGTCGTCGTACCACCTGGTCGTTTCCACGTCGAACACCATAGCAGCTCCGACTCCCCGTCCGGTAGACTTGAAAGATGACGCCTCCACCCCTGAAACTGATTCTGGCGAGCGCCTCCCCGCGCCGCCGTGAGCTGCTCACCAACCTGAACTTCCCTTTCGAGGTCGTACCCGCCGATATCGACGAGAGCTTCACCACCCAAGACGAACCTTTCGATCTGGTGCGCCGTTTGAGCGTCACCAAAGCCGCTAAAGTCGCCGAAACCTATCCCGACGCGCTCGTGCTGGCCGCCGACACGGTGGTCGTCTACCGCGACGAAATTCTGGGCAAACCCGAAACCGCCGAGGAAAACCTCGACTTTATCACCCGGCTTTCGGGCCACACCCACGAGGTCTTTACGGGTCACGCGCTCGTACTAGGTGACAAACGCGCCGACCGTGTGGTGCAGACCGCCGTGCGTTTTCGCAAACTCTCCGAAGGCGAGATCGAGCGGTATGTGGCGACCGGCGAGGGGATGGACAAGGCTGGAGGGTACGCCATTCAGGGCTACGGTTCGGCGCTCGTGCGCGAGGTGCGCGGCTGCTACTTCAACGTGGTGGGGTTGAGCGTTCCAAACGTTGCTGAGCTGGCGCAGACGTTTGGGTTTCAGCTTGTCTGAACGCCTCAAAGCCTGGTATCTGCTGTTGGCGCTCGGCTTTTCGACGCTTCTGCTGCTGAGCTTTGCGGGTCGCCCGCCTGCCGCGCTCAGCAGCGCGGTCGCCCTGCCGCACCGCCTCGTCTACACGGCGAGCGTCAATCTGCGCGCGTTTGTGGCGAGCGGGCGTGACCGGCGCGACCTGCTCGCGGAGGTGTCGCGCCTGGGGAGCGAACTCGCCTCGGCGCGGGCGCAGATGCGGCAGCTCGAGCTGCAAAACGCGCGCTACGCCGACCTGCTCGACCTGCGGGCAACGCAGTCCCCCGGTGTGGTGATGAGCGCGCCGGTCGTGAGTGTCCCGGTCCTAAGTGCGGGCGTGGGCGCGGTAGGGGGGACACTCGAGCTGGGCGCGGGCCGCGCCGCCGGGGTGACGCCCGACATGCCGGTGACGGTCGCCGACGGTCTCGTGGGCGTGGTGACGACGGTTTCAAATAAAACCGCGTGGGTACGAACGCTGGTAGACCCGGCCTCGAGCGTCGGTGTTACGGTGCGCGGACGCGGCGGGCAGGGTATCGGCGTCGGTGAAGCGGGGGGCGTGGTGCGTGTAGGCGACTACGCCGAAGAGGAACCGGTCCGGGTTGGTGACGTGGTGGAGACGAGCAGCCGGGGTGGGCTCTTCCCACGCGGCATCGTGGTCGGGAGGGTGGTGGAGGTAATACCCAAAGACCCTAATGCGCTCAGGCGTGAGTTTTTGGTGGAGCCTAGCGTAAATGTGGATGGGTTGCTCGAGGTGGCGCTGATTAGACCGCTCTGACATCCGTGTGTTATACAAGCCCTATGAGTTCACCGCGTCGCCTGTCGCTCGAGCGCGTTCACGAAGCCTCTCGGACTATCGATTCGGTTTTCCTAGACACGCCGCAGTTCGTCAGCGAGCCGCTCGGGGAAGCCTTGGGTGTCCGCATCACCTTGAAAGTCGAGACGCTTAACCCGGTACGCTCGTTCAAGGGGCGTGGGGCAGACTTTCTGGTGTCGACGCTTAAAGAGGTGCGGCCTACCCCACAGCTTGTCTGCGCGAGTGCGGGAAACTTCGGGCAGGCCGTCGCGTACTCAGCGCGCAAACACGGCCTGCCGCTTACGATTTACGCCGCCGAGAACGCCAACGCCCTCAAGGTCGCGCGGATGCGGGCGCTTGGGGCGACCGTGCGGCTGGAAGGTGAAGACTTCGACGCCGCCAAGCTCGCGGCCAAAGCGTTTGCCGCTGAGACCGGCGCGCGGATGCTCGAGGACAGCCTCAATCCCGAAACCGCCGAAGGCGCGGGGACGATGGGGCTCGAGCTGCTCACGTTAGAAAACGTTCCCGACGTGCTCCTCGTCCCGCTCGGCAACGGCGCGCTGATCAACGGCGTCGCCCTGGCAGTCAAAACCTCGCGCCCGAATGTTCAGATCGTCGCGGTGCAGGCCGAGGGTGCCCCGGCGATGGTCGAGTCGTGGCGTGCGGGGCAGGTGGTCGTTCGTGAGCGCGCCGACACGATAGCCGACGGAATCGCGGTGCGGCTGCCGGTACCGGAGGCGCTCTCGGACATGAAAGGGTTGGTCGATGACGCGCTCCTGGTGAGTGACGACGCCATCTTGCGCGGGATGCGACTTTTGCATCAGCATGTGGGCGTGGTGGTGGAGCCGTCGGGGGCGGTGGGAGTGGCGGCGCTGCTCGAGCACCCGGAGCGGTTCCGGGGGGTGCATGTAGGGACCGTAGTCTGTGGGGGGAATGTGACGCTCGAACAGATGAAAAAATGGTTGTAGGACAGAACGCTTTCTTACGACCAAACAAATCGTCTTAGGCTGTTCTTCCATCCAAAAATTGTTGCAAGCCCTCTCCTGCTCCTGATTCGATCAGGGTAAGTCGCTGATTAGGCTCTTGAATTAGGTTTCTACGGGTGTCATCTCTTCGAGTCGTAATAAACTCTTCTGCAAGCTCACGTTGAATAACCACTTTATACCTCGACTGCTAGGGGCTACGAGAGGCTAGACAGCGAACATAAAGGCGAAGTTATGCGCGGCGATCTTACGACAGACGTGTGCCCGAAGCGAATGAAACGAGTTGCGCTGACCGAACACAA
>JAABUN010001248.1_pt1 | contig 58198 bp, 52 predicted proteins | sample 5559311 | NCBI WGS metagenome assembly JAABUN01 (sample SAMN10711877, study PRJNA513370) | rock metagenome | isolation source: Antarctica rocks | place: Antarctica: Victoria Land, Siegfried Peak sud
GTAGTAGGCATTTTGATAAAACTTTGTGTTGTAGTAAATTACAAAGTTATACACATCACTAATTGCTTACTACTTTTTTTTTAATTAGAATTCTACAGCCCTGACCAAGACGTTTAAGAAAGGATATTTTACTCAATATTCTCTTATCTTACTCTATTTCCAGGCATTATTAATTAAATTTCTACAATTTAAAGTTGGTAAAAATACTGAAAATATTAGGTATTTTCCCTAAATTTTTATACGTAACCGTACGATTAATTTTAACGTAAAATCACCAGCAGCCTGGCTTGTATCCAATCATGACATCAATCAGTCGATTTCCTTCCTGTTGCACGCTTTTAAATTTTAGCGGTATTTCGTAATGACAAATCAGATAACTCAAACTTAAAAAAATCCATGTATGCTACAAAATCAGATTACTCCGAAAAATTTAAAAATGGTTGGTGAAGAAATTAGCCATGAGCTTGGTGCTAAAATGGTGAAAGATTTCCAGGATGAAAATCCAACTGAAATCATGGCTAATTATATTGGCCGAAATATCTTAGAAAGAATTCTTGCTCAGCCAGGTTGCTATGGCATAAGATTCTACAATGCCATTAATGAAGAAGGCAGAAAAACATTGGTGTATGTAGGTATAGACAGTAACGAGCAGATCATTTCTCAATATGTTGGAGTGAATAACGAAGGTGAATTAGTGAAAGAAAAGGGAATCGTTGCAGATCGTTCTGCCATAGCTGATGATTGGAATTGGTGGCCCAACCAGGCATGATTATCATCAAACAATAAAATCAATGCACTATATTTGAGGGAATTACTCACAATTATAGATGAGCCAGCTTTCTACCTTATTACTCATTATTTTTTATCTTATATTTTTTAAACGGAATAATGATAAAAAATTTTGGGTAATTTTTTTTTATGTGCTATTATCTTTTGTCGCGGATATTCTTCTTTTAAAAATTAAAATTTACGGAACTTATTTTTACGGATTTTTTACTCTTGCTGAATACACGATATTTTGTTATTTCATTTACTTAAGTTACAAAAGAAAACCTTTTAAACAGCTGCTTATATGGTGTTATCCTGTATTTTGCCTGGTACTTGTTTATAGTATCATGCATAAATACATAACAAATTATAGCTTTGATTATTTATCATCTTCTTTTGAAGCCATTTTATTAATTATTTTAAGTATTTTAATTTTTTATGAGCAACTTCAAAATCCCGAAATTAATATCGTGTATGCTTCAAAAAGTTTTTGGATCATAATAGCTATTCTGATATACATGTCCGCAACCTTATTTCTTTTTATATCTACCAGCATTTTATCATCTGATTTCCAATTAATAAAGACCCTGTGGCTAATAAACAATGGAGCTAATATTATCAAAAATATTTTATTTGCAATTGCTTTCAGCAAAAAAATAACTTTGCCAATTGACTCATCGGATAGTAGACATAGTAAGATTGATCTAAGCCAGTAAACGGTTTAGCTTCAGTGTATTAAGTATAGTATAGGATAATCAAATTAGTATTATTAATGTAAAACGGTTCTTAATGTGGTATCTGTAATATTGTTTGGAACTATTGGAATGCTTTCATTGACCCTCGGGTTAATTGTATTTATTATCTTCCATCAGCGCAAGGTAATTCGATACCAGATGACCCTTCAAAAAATGGAAGAAGAGCAGCAAAGCATCTTACTCAACGCATCAATAAGGCTTCAGGAGGAAGAACGTCAACGTCTTGCAGCCGATTTGCATGACGATGCAGGTCCCTTGTTAGCTACCGCACGCCTGTACCTTAATGAAAACCTGGTAACACTTGAAAAATCAACTCAGTTACAGCATATTTATGCAGCTAAATCTATTATAGATGACGCTATTCATCTTATTCGTAATATCTCGCATAGCCTAATGCCTCCAACCTTAAAAAATTTCGGACTTGAATCAGCTGTCAATGATCTTTTACATAAAATATCGGGTGCAGGAACAATAAATGCCAGTTGCCGCTTTCACGATTATCATACCCGGATAAAAACCGACCATGAACAAATCATATTCAGAGTAATACAGGAATTAATAAATAATATTCTAAAGCATAGTAACTCTAGTTATATTCAGGTAACCCAAAATACAAATAGTGAAAAATTCTTTATCCGTGTTCTTCATGATGGAAGTGGCTTAACCCAATCAGATTTTGAGAGATTAACAAAAAGCTCTGGTGGACTAGGACTAAAAAACATCAGTAGCCGCCTTAAAGTGCTATTTGGGAAAATACTATTTGAAAAGGATCTTTCACAAGATTATTACAAGATTACTATTGAACTTCCTAAAGAAGAAAACATTATGCAGGAAAAAGTCGAGATGTAAATATGCGTATATTTACCATACAATTTATTTATTCATATGGGTGTTATAAAGGTAGCTATTGCTGATGATCATAAAATTTTCAGAAAAGGTGTTATACTTTCCTTACGTCCTTATAATAATATTAAGTTCGTTCAGGAAGCAGAGAATGGCCAGCAATTAATTGATGGACTGACTGCTTCCCAACCTGACGTTATCCTTATGGATCTTCGAATGCCATTAAAAGATGGTATTGAATCCACTAAATATATTGCTAAAACATATCCTACAATTTATATTCTTGCTTTAACAATGTTTGAAGATGAACGCTTTGTTAGCCACATGATGGAAATTGGCGCTAATGGTTATTTATTAAAAAGTGCTGAGCCGCAGGAAATAAAACAGGCTATTGTTGAAGTATGCACAAAAGGTTATTACCTGAATAATTTTGTAAATCGCATACTATTAAAAAAATCGCATGCAAAGAACCGCTCTATTCCAAACTTAAATAATGAGACTACTATTTCAGACCGCGAGCGGGATGTTATAAAATACATCTGCATGGAGTTCACAGCACAGGAAATAGCACAAAAGCTCGAGGTCAGCCCCCGAACAGTTGAAGCAATCAAAGATCGCCTTATGGAACGCTTTGGTGCAAAAAATACCGCAGGACTGGTGTTTTTTGCTGTAAAGAATAATCTGATTGATTAGGTATGAGGTATGAGGTTTTGACAAAATGCTTATTATAGATGCTGTTTACAATATAGATTTATTTCCTATGTATTACATAATTGCTATACCTCATATTTGCAACCTGATACCTGATACCTTATACCTCATACCTCCATATCAGCTATCTCTCCTTTTACAATCAACGCTCCTGCAGTTTTTGCTTTTATTTCATCAATAGTAACTCCAGGTGCTTTTTCTAACAATTTAAATCCACCAGCAACCACTTCTAATACCGCCAGATCGGTAACAATTTTTTTCACACACTTAACACCTGTAAGAGGTAAACTACATACAGGCAGCAGTTTGGATTCGCCTTTTGGATTGGTATGCATCATGGCAACAATAATATTTTTTGCACTGGCCACCAGGTCCATAGCTCCTCCCATTCCCTTAACCATTTTCCCCGGAATTTTCCAGTTAGCAATATCTCCTGACTCGCTTACTTCCATAGCCCCTAATATGGTAAGATCCACTTTACCTGCCCTTATCATACCAAAACTTTCTGCACTGTCGAAAAATGCACCACCCGGCAAAACGGTAACAGTTTCTTTTCCCGCATTAATAAGATCAGGATCAGCTTCATCAGCTGATGGATATTCACCCATACCTAACAACCCATTTTCGCTTTGAAGCATAATAGAGGTACCCGCTGGAATGTAATTAGCTACCAGTGTAGGAATTCCTATACCCAGGTTTACATACATACCATCCTTTAATTCGCGCGCAATACGTTTTGCAATGCTGTATTTGTCGAGAGCCATATTAGTGGTTAATTATTAATGGTTAATTGTTAACGGTAAGCTGTTTAATTGTTAATACATGTAGAACTTAAAATTACCTAACTTTAAACTTATCTATTAGCAACTTACCGTTAACAATTAACAATTAACAATTAAACATTAACCATTAACCATTATTCAATAAAGATTGCATGTACGGTGTATGTAATTTTTTTTCAAGGGAATTTTCAAAATACAATCCAAGTTTACTATTATATGTTTTTAACTGGTTATAATTGTTTCGAAGAAATAATATTGCCTTTTCTACACCTTCACTGCCAGTTCCAAAATCATTTATTGAATTTTCTTCATTCTTTTCCTTGTCTTCCTGCAGATCGGAAATATCATCCATTAATAAAAAAGAGGGTATCAAAGTATACCAGTTTTCTACAATTTGATCTGTTACCTGTTTATTTAAATCCAGAAAACAAACACTAAAAAGTAATGTGTCAGCTCTGTTCAAAGCTTTGATTGGAGTGCCCAGGTATTTATAAGGTTTTAACTGTTCATCATCAAAATAGATCAGCAGGTCATTATACAAAGAATGGTTCTTTATACAGTTTTCCATTATAGTCTTACAATTTGTCAAATGCTCCTTAAAATCAATCTCTTCCAACTCATGTAATGCCGCACTGTGTAAAATTTCTTCCATCAATTTTACATAATCTTCATTCATTATATATTCACGGTCAACTCCACATTTAAATTGAAGATCAAAAAAAAGAGGAATGAAAAGGTAGCCGGTGCCGCCTGCAACATATAAATATCTTCCTTTCCAATATCTATTATTTACAGGAACTTTACGATCAACAAAAAATTTAGCAATGCTTTCATCTACGCCAAAAGTGTAATATAAATGTTCCTTACTGGTAAACATATATAATCAATGATTAATCAGTGAATAGCTTTAGGATTAATAGTGAGCCGCTCTATCCTTTTTTGATATTGACTACCTTGAAAAATGCGATGTACATAGATACCTGCAACATGAATATGATCAGGATCCAGTTCACCAGGATGCATTAGGTGTTCAACTTCTGCAATAGTTGTATCACCAGCCTTAGCCATTGAAGTAGAAAAATTGCGCGTGGTTTTTCTGAAAACCAGGTTGCCCATTGTATCGCCCTTCCATGCTTTGACTATTGCAAAATCAGCATGCAGTGCATGTTCCATTAAATACATTTTTCCATTAAATTCACGTTTCTCTTTGCCTTTAGCTATTTCGGTTCCGTAACCTGCAGGAGTAAAAAAAGCCGGTATACCCATTCCCGCCATGTGAATCCTTGTGGCCAATGTTCCCTGAGGTATAAGATCAACTTCCAGCTCTCCACTCAACAGTTGTCTTTCAAATTCTGCATTTTCTCCAACATACGAACTCATCATTTTTTTTATCTGCCTGGTTTTTAACAACAAACCCAGGCCAAAATCATCTATGCCTGCATTGTTAGAAATACACGTAAGACTTTTTATACCTTTCTTTACCAATGCTGTAATACAATTTTCAGGGATACCACATAACCCAAAACCACCTAACATAATAGTGCTTCCATCTTTAATGTCAATGATGGCTTTATCTGCATCAGAATAAACTTTATTCATATATTTATCTTGGACCAGTAAATTACAATAACCGAAGCGGAAAGGAAATTATTTGGCCAGAGAATCCTTAGCTATATAACTGATTTTTCGTTCGTTAGCTCCCCGGGCTTCTAATGTATCAAACAACATTTTCATCCTATCCGGATGGTTCGTATAATATGTAAAGCTTTTAGAAAATTGCTTTTCAGATGTTTTGTGCAATTGAAATACTTTTTGATACAATTGTATTCGTTCCTTTTTTACATCTTTGGCGCTGTCTTTAACCATGCGTAAAGTGGCAAGTTCATCTACCTGAATCATATCCCATAAAATTGTAACCATCTTATCTTGAGAAAGTACGGTACTCTCTGATCCGGTGTTATTACATCCCAGTAACATGCAGATAGTCAGTATCCAAAATTGCCTCATCATCTTAGCTCCTGTTTATAATTATTTGCATTAGACACATCTAACCTTGCAAGCATTTCCAGGGCTCTGGAGCGTTCATCAGCGGGAGCCTTTTTAAATATCTTAATAAATTCTGTACTCTTTCCAAGAAAGAAAAATTGCAGCATCATTAAATTAGGCGCATCCTTACTCACATTGTTTAATAGGTTTAAAGTATTCATGATGGCATTCCTTGCGTCGTTTTCATTGTCGTACATATTATCCATGCCTAATCTGTAATAACTGTACATAGCATCATGAAGTAATGCATAACGGCTATTGGTTAAGTTTTCCATAAGCCAGTAACGGTTGCGTTGTCCATCAAAAGCCCGCCAACCGGAGATGTCGCGACCGTCCGGTGCGTTGTTTACTATATTCTGGGCTTTCTGAAAATATGGATCACCACCTCGCAGGGAGAAAGAATCAAAATCTAATCCGAGTATAATATTTATGTAATACGCAAATACTGCCGTTAGATTTGATGCTGCAGGATCAGTTCCCGATACCCGGTTTTCATTAAATTCCAAATTCTGATATTCCACATATCGAAAGTTTACACTTTCATCGATAAAGTTAATAAGAGGTGACTCATACGATGAATTATAAACAGGTCTTGCTGCCTGAATAGTTAAAGTAGATTGAATATTACCATTATCTGCCGCAGTTACATTCAATAAAAAATTACAAATAATTCTTTCATTGGGTTGAAATGTTTCATTAGTCCATTTACGGGTATTAACAAAATTAGTTAAGGCTGCCTGTAATGTTTGAAAAACTTTCTTGTCTGTTTGAGTACCTACCCTGCTTGCGTTAACAGTAATCTTTGATTGTATTTCCTGGCCCCGCACGAAATAAACAAAAAACAAAAAACAACTACTAAAAATAAAAGCTTTTTTACTCATATAACATCTTTACAATTCTATCAACAATATCTGTTGCCACCTGCTTTTTGATTTTTCTTTCGAAAGATATTTCATTGCCATCTTTTTCAAAAATAGTGATTTTGTTTGTGTCATGTCCAAAGCCGGCACCTTCATCATTTAAAGAGTTGAGCACAATCATATCTGCATTTTTCACCGACAGCTTTTCACGTGCGTATTCTTTTTCATTACTGCTTTCCAATGCAAATCCAACCAAAACCTGCCCTTTTCTTTTCTTTTGTCCTAACGTATATAAGATGTCTTTAGTACGGGTAAGTTCCAAAGTCAGGGTACCTGTTTTCTTTTTTATTTTTTCGTTAGAAACTATTAAGGGTGAATAATCTGCTACGGCCGCAGACATTACAGCAATATCACACGCTTCAAACCTGGCTGTACAGACTTCATACATTTCTGCTGCAGACTTCACCCGATACACTCTTATATCCTGCCTTGCTATTTCCAAAGATGAAGGTCCTAAAACCAGGTCTACTTCTGCACCTCTACCGGCCAGTTCTTCAGCAATTGCCAATCCCATTTTTCCTGACGAATGATTTCCAATAAAACGAACCGGGTCAATGGCTTCATAAGTAGGGCCAGCAGTTACCAGGGCTTTTTGACCAACAAGGTCCTTGACAGAAAAAAAATTATTAATGATGAAATCTACAATCGTCTCCGGTTCACACATTCTTCCATCACCTACCAGACCGCTTGCCAGTTCTCCATTTCCAACAGGAATGATAGTGTTACCTGCAGATTGTAATTTGTCAAGATTATTTGTAGTAGTCAGGTGATGCCACATGTCTTCATCCATAGCAGGTGCTACTATAACAGGACAAGTTGCAGAGAGATAAGTAGCTAACAAAAGATTATCGCAAAATCCATTGGCCATTTTCGCTAATGTATTGCAGCTTAAAGGGGCGATCAGCATAATGTCCGCCCATCTTCCCAGCATTACATGATTAGCCCATGAATTGTCCTGGAACAGTTCAATACATACCGGATTTTTTGAAAGTGTGGAAAGTGTAAGTGAAGAAACAAAATCCTTTGCAGCAGGCGTCAATATTATTTTTACTTCAGCACCGGCCTTTACAAAATAGCGAACCAGTAAGATGGATTTATAGGCTGCTATACTTCCTGTAATGCCTAATAATATCTTTTTATTTTTAAGCATAAGATAAATTATGCAATAAATTCTTCGAACACTTTTAAATCAGTTAAAAGGAAAAGCGACAGTTTTCACTGTCGCTTGAACGTATACTATATTACTTTATTAACTGAATAAGTTGTCTTCATTCTTCCTGTGATAAATCTTATCTTCCATAAATTCCTGGGTAGCCAGCAGAGAAGGATTCGGCATCCTTTCATAAGCCCTCGAAATTTCTATCTGCTCTTTATTTTCATGAATTTCTTCCAGGCTATCGGTATGACTTGCAAACTCTTCAAGTTTATTATGTAACTCTTCTTTTAAAGAAATGTTTATCTGGTTAGCCCTTTTTGCAACTATTGCAATAGACTCATACAAATTGCCGGTTTTATTTTTAATATCGGTAAGATTTTTAGTCTCTGCAGTATTACTGGTATTAGAACTAAGCTGCCTTCTTAACTTGCTCATTTTTTATAGCTTTAATATTAGTTTGTGATAAATTTAAAAAACCTTCAACATCCTTTTTTAATGAACTGGCAGGAAATCGGTCAATAAAGTCATTACATTCAGTAATAACCTGCCCGTAACGTTCTGCCTTCCTTTCGTCAATACTAAGAGATGCATATTGATAGTAAGAACGAATGATCTTGAGTTTATATGCGTCGCTCTTTTCAGATTCAGGATAATTATTCATTAAACTATTGTAGGCGATAGCAGATGCTTTATACTGACCCAGGTTATAATATAAATCTGCATTCCTGGCCTCTTTTGCTTCAAGCTTGATTCTGCCTTTATCGATAATTTCAGTAGCATCCTTAATTCTGGCAGAGCCGGGATGTGAATTGATAAATATTTGCATTAAGCCCATTGTTTTGTGGGTATTTGTTTGATCAAGCTCTAATTTAGGTGATTGTTTATAATAACAATAAGCCCTCATATAATCCATTTCTTCTGCTTTTGCACTGGAAGGAAAAACCTCTACAAATCCTTTAAACAGATTTTCGGCATTCAAATAATCCTTTTGATAAAAACTACAGTAGGCAAATTTATAATAAACATCTTCAAACTTGTCCGTTCCTTTAAAAATTGGGAAGAGTTCTTCATACAGTTGTTGAGCATACCCATAACTTTTTTGTTCATAGTACTTGTTGGCCATCTTCAATTTATAGTCATAGTCAGTACTTTTTTGCACTTTGGCAAATTTAGAACAGCATGAAAAAACAACTGATAGTATTATTAAAATTGATAAAAATCTCATAAAAACGTATAAAGTTAACAGTTCTGCGCAAATATGAATGGAAATTATCAGTTTACCGAAAAGTTATGGTTAATGATAATATAAAACCCTCCATAAAGGAGGGTTTTATATTATTCGATAATTAACTCAAGTTATTTCTTCTTTCTTAAACTTGGATGAGGAGCAGGAACGGAATTCGGTGTTTCATCAGTACCGGCTTCTCTTAAATCAACTGTGTTAGCATCACCACCAGCTTCGCCATATTTAAAGATGAATCTATCATTACTGATTCCTTCTTTCTCTACAAGGTAATTAATAACTGTATTAACACGATCCCAACTTAACTGCTGAACGCTTTTGCTTGATTCTCCATAACCAACAACTGCTACTTTACAGTTTGGATTATTACGAATCGTTTCTGCAAGACTTGCTAATACTGCTTTTGCATCATTGCTTAATGTAGATGACCTAGCAGCAAAAGAAATACTTGGTAAGCTACCCAGATTGCAATTCTTTATACCACCTGCTTTAATTAATGAATCAAGTGTTTGGCAACATGCTGGCTCAGGGCATTTACCCACACCATCTGCATCTACAGGCTGGCACTGCGTTGGCGTAATCAATTCCTTGTCTTTATAGTCAGGAACACCATCACCATCGCTATCGCGACTTACTCCATGAGAATCAACTGGTGCACCTTTAGGTGTATTAGGTTCAAGATCAAACTGATCAGTTATACCATCACCATCTGCATCATCAAGAATTGGTTTTGGAAATTTCATATGCTTAGGTGCATTTAATTCGCTGTATGCATAATCCAAAGGATTCACCCAATATAAAGGCTCGATACGTTTTGTAGAAGAACCAAGATTGAAATTCAAACCAACTGTTAAATAATTATATAAATCATTTCTACCTGTAAGAACATGACCACTGCCACCAGTTCCAACATTCTGCCAGCGTTGTCCATCTGGTAAATCAGAAAAAGGAAGAATCACCCTGTCTTCTATGGCAAGGTTTACCTTTTTACTAAATTTGAATGCTATACCTGCCCCTAAAGATGTTGTTGGTGTAAAAGATTTATTAAATAGCATTGATTTATTAGCAGGTTCTCCAGCTGATTCATAAGTATCATCTAATAAATTTTTGATAGCTTTCCTGGTATCTTTCCTATTACTATAATTACCTCTGGAGATATTAGCGAAATTATACCTGGTTGTACCGTTTAAAGCATTAACCTTAACATCATATGTACTAGCTCCAAGGCCAAGTAATGCATAAACATTAACACTGGATTTTGCTTTATGAAAGGCAATACTATTTAATGAAATTAAAGTCTCTAAAGACAGGTCCTGCACTTTTGTCTTATAATTATCAAAGATTACACCTGTGTATCCTGCATTAATAAATGGCTGACTAAAACCGGCTGTTCTTGGCTGCCAATTTATACCTTTACCAACACCATAAGTATATTCAAGCCTTAAAGAGAAAACATATCCTAAAGCTTTTCTTAAATGAACGCCAAAGCCACCGGTTAATGAAGGGGGAACATCTCCCAGGATAGTAAAAGCACCGCCCTTAACTCCGAGCTCCCATTGATTTCTTGGTTTAGGAGGAAAGGGATAAGCATTATTCCTGAATTCATTGAATTGGGGAAGATTCTTTGTAGAGTAAAAGGAAGAATCTAGGACATTGTAGTTTGTCCCTACTTTGGCTGATCCATCCTGGGCAAAAGAGGCAACACCCAACAGGCATAGAATGCCAATAAAAAGAGAGTACTTTTTGTTTTCCATAATTAAATTTTGTATAAACGAAATAAAAACCGTTAAGGATTAAGTGCAAAAATATCACTTGGTGGTTATCTACCAAATTTATTTCAGCACAAATATGAATAATAACTTAATCAAAATCAATACCAAGACAGGAAATATTCCTAATATGTTGCTTATCTAATACATTTATCTATTATATTTTACTTTCTAAGTGTAATTTGCTTTTCCAATTCTCAGAATGAAAATATCACAGGCAATAATAAAAGAAGAATTAGAAATTTTTGAAGACAAATTCAGGGATTCTGTTAGAAGCAATGTTTTACTTTTAGACAGGATAATGAGTTTTATTGTTAAGCGTAAAGGAAAACAGCTAAGACCCATGTTTGTGTTGCTTACTGCTAAACTTTGCGGAACAATCAATGAATCAACTTACAGGGCGGCTTCATTAGTGGAGCTATTGCATACAGCTACCCTCGTACATGATGATGTTGTAGATGAGTCTATGGAGAGAAGGGGATTCTTCTCCACATACGCATTATGGAAAGCTAAAGTTTCAGTGCTTGTGGGTGATTATTTGTTAGCAAAAGGAATGCTTCTTTCATTAGATAACAGCGATTTCAGAATTCTTCAAATTCTCTCTGAAGCAATTCGGCTTATGAGTGAAGGTGAACTACTTCAAATTGAAAAATCAAGATCTTTAAATCTTAAAGAAGATATTTATTTTGAGATCATCAAAAACAAAACGGCTTCATTGCTTGCTTCTGCATGTGCGGCTGGCGCTTACTCATCAACACAAAATGAACAGTCTGCAGAAAGAATGCATTCTTTTGGTGAAAATGTAGGTATTGCCTTTCAGATAAAAGATGATCTTTTTGATTATGGAAACGAAGATATCGGCAAACCAACCGGTAATGATATCCAGGAAAAAAAAATGACCCTGCCGCTTATTTACACTTTAAATAAAGTAGATTCATCTACGAAAAGAAAACTGATTTATATAATAAAGAATGAGAATAAGGATAAGCAAAAGGTAAAACAGGTAATTCATGAGGTGGTTAGAGCCGGTGGTATACAATACGCAACCGAAAAAATGTTTTATTTTAGGGATGAAGCATTAAAGGAATTATTTGAATTTCCGGATAGTGAAGTCAGACAGGGTCTGGAAGAGCTTGTACGCTTTACTACAGACAGGAAGTACTGATTCAGGTATGAGGTATCAGCTATGAGGTATGAGGTATGAGGTATGAGGTAATGTAATAGAGATTTATAACATCAAATCAGAACAATGTCACTGATTCGTAAAATTGAGAAGAAAGGATTATGCAGAAGCGATGGAAAATATTAAAAACAGATAATCATAAGGCAACGGCTTTAAGGAACGATTTAAAACTCAGTGAGGTTATTTGTAATATACTGGTATCGCGGGGAGTGGAATCGTTTCAACAAGCCAGGGATTTTTTTCGGCCACAGCTTTCGAAACTGCATAGCCCCTGGCTTATGAAAGATATGGATAAAGCCGTAGAAAGAATTTTACAAGCATTCCTTAATAAGGAAAAGATTCTTGTATTTGGTGATTATGATGTTGATGGTACAACCTCGGTTGCAGTAATCTACCAATTTCTTCAATCTGTATATGACGATTCCTTACTGGATTTTTATATTCCACACCGGTATCGTGAGGGATACGGCGTTAGTAAAATGGGAATTGATTTCGCGAAAGAACACCAGTTCTCGTTGGTTATTGCCCTTGACTGTGGAATAAAATCTATTGAACTGATCGGGTATGCAAGAGAGTTAGGCATTGATTTCATAATATGCGATCACCATTTGCCGGATAAGGAATTACCTGCTGCGGTTGCTATTTTAAATCCCAAACAAATCGATTGCCATTACCCTTACAAAGATCTATGCGGCTGTGGAGTAGGATTTAAATTGGTGACTGCGCTGGCAGAACGCATTAACATTGAAGAAAGTGAAGTACATAACTACCTCGACCTTGTGGCTACCGCTATAGCTGCAGATATTGTTCCTATAACCGGAGAAAACAGGATTCTTGCCTATTATGGATTAAAAAAAATACAGGACAACCCCTGTGCAGGCATAAAAGCGCTGATACAGCTAAGCGGAATAAACCAAAATCTTCATATAACCAATGTTGTATTTGTTATTGCGCCAAGAGTGAATGCAGCAGGAAGAATGGATGACGCCAGAAAAGCAGTTCAGCTGTTTATCGAGAAAGATTTTTCGAAAGCCCTAAGTTTCGCGGAGATGCTTCATTTGGATAATTTAAATCGTAAAGAAGCGGATTTTAATATTACAGAAGAAGCGCTTTCCATTATCTCCTGTGATGAAATTATGATAGCAAAAAAATCAACCGTAGTTTTTCGTCCCCACTGGCATAAAGGTGTTGTAGGAATTGTGGCTGCACGCTTAATTGAAAAATATTACAGGCCAACTATAGTGCTGACCAAAAGTGGAGAATTAGTTGCTGGTAGTGCAAGAAGTGTTCACGGATTTAATTTATATGATGCCATTCATGCCTGCAGGGAACATTTATTAGGTTATGGTGGTCATTTTGCCGCGGCCGGAATGACGCTATTACCTGAACAGTTAGAAGCATTCACTACTAAATTTGAAGAAGTTGTTGCAGCATCCATCCATCCTGAACTGCTGATACCACAAATAATCATTGACACAGAAATCTGTTTTAAAGATCTGACCTCTTCCTTATATAATATCATTCGCCAGATGGAACCTTTTGGTCCGGGTAACGTACGACCTGTGTTTGTAGCTAAACAGTTAACAGACTATGGCTGGTCAAAAATTGTGAAAGACAATCATATCCGGTTTTCACTGCAACAGGATAATATTATTTTTAGCGGGATTGGATTTAATATGGCAGATAAATTCAGCCTGCTGCAATCAAAAAAGCAAGTGGATGTGGTTTTTACCCTGGATGAAAACGATTGGAATAATCAAAGACATCTTCAGCTTAAAGTAATTGACTTCCAACTTTCTGAATGTTGACTTTCGTTTATTATATAAAATATTTTTTTTACATCGCTTTGAACTGGAATATCCGCCTGGCTTTGTTTTCAATTTATCATGAAGTAAAGGGAGAAAGAAAATATAACATCAATACATCGCGCCTTGATGATCTGGAGCATCTTTCTGTTAAAGGCAATAACCGAAATGAAGCAGAAATTTACCAGGGGGCAAATTATTACTTACTTGAAAATGTTTTTACACAACTCCGAAGGCTGAATGCGCCTGTTAATATAACCGATATAGGTTCAGGTAAGGGACGTGTAATGGTTGTTGCAGCACATTATGGTTTCACTAAAATTACCGGGGTTGATTTTGCCCGTGCACTTTGCCAGGAAGCAGAAAACAATTGCAGGATAATAACAAAACAGTTTCCACTGGCAGAATGGAAGGTGCTACACGCCAATGCTTTTGATTTCAAATTTAGAAAGGATGATCATGTATTATTCTTTTTCAATCCTTTTAAAGAGCCTGTTATGAAACAGGTAATAAAGAATATTTTACAAAGCCTGAAAGAATATCCACGAAAAATATTTGTAGTATACATGAATCCGCAGCATAGAAATTTATTTGTTAGCGCTGGTTTTAAAGAGATATGCTATATTAAACGAATGCAGTTTGTTGATGCAGTGATATTTGAGAGAAATTTTTAAGAAATAAATTATTTTTTAAACACAGAAGGCACATAAAATCTTCTCTGTACCCTCTGTGTTTCCTCCCTCCTGTATTCTCTGTGTTTAAAAAAACATTAGTTGCTACTCCGCCACAACCGCTTCTTTCTTCTCTCCTTCCATCAACTCAACACTTCTGTTTATAAAGGCTGTAAGATCGTTCCCATTTAACAAGCCCTGCGATAACAAAGCAAGGTCTGCCAGGTTACGAACCTGCTTTTGTTGTATGCTGCTTTCATTCTCTGAAAGTATTTTTTGATAAATCGGATGATTGCCATTAACGGTTAAGGTTACTTCATCGGGCATGTTTGCATAAAAGCTTCCCATAGGGCCGCTTACCGATGCCATGTCTTTCATTCTGCGTGTAAACTCAGGTCGGGTAGCCATCACCGGTGGAGTTTCCGGATGTAACCCTTTTACTTCAACTGTAACGTTCAGTGAGGGAACCTGAATTCCAAATAACTCTTTCAATTTTGATTCTTCCTGTTTATTCAAAACACTTTCGGTAGACTCCTGTTTGTCTACAAGGTTATCAGCTATATCAGCATCCACACGGATAAAGTGTACATTATCCCATTTAATCTCCATCTGGTTTATAAAGGCAGCATCCACAAGTGTTTCTGCTTTTACTATCTTATATCCTTTTTTAACCGCTGCCTGAATGTAAGCATTCTGCTGAACAGGATTGGTCGTATATAATATTACCTGTTTGCCTTCCTTGTTCTTTTGTAAAGTTTCTGTTGCAATTTTATATTCGTCAAGAGTATAAAATTTTGCAGGTTCTCCGTTTGGCACTACTTCTTCAAAAATGAAAAACTTATTTGCTTTATCAAGAAATTTATCATCAGTCATCATACCATACTTAACAAACAATCCAAGGCTTTCCCACTTTTCTTCATAAGATGAACGATCTTTTGTAAAGATCTCTTCCAGCTTGTCAGCAACTTTTTTGGTAATGTGTGAGTTTATCTTCTTTACATTAGGATCTCCCTGCAGGTAACTGCGGCTGACATTTAATGGTATATCCGGTGAATCTATAACACCATGCAACAGCATTAGAAATTCAGGAACAATATCTTTTACTTCATCTGTTACAAAAACCTGGTTACTGTATAACTGGATCTTGTCTTTTTGTATCTCATAACTCTGTTTGATCTTTGGGAAATACAATATACCAGTTAAATTGAAAGGGTAGTCAACATTAAGATGAATCCAGAACAAAGGCAGCTCACCAAAAGGATATAATTCCTTATAAAAATTCTGGTAATCTTCAGGAGTTAGTTCGGAAGGTTTCTTCGTCCAGGCAGGAGTGGTATTATTGATCTGTTTTCCTTCCATGAAAACAGGTATCGGTAAAAATTTACAGAATTTCTCCAGGATATTTTTAATTCTCTCAGGCTCCATGAACTCTTTACTTTCTTCATTAATGTGCATTACAATGTCAGTTCCTCTTTGTTCCTTTTCAGTTCCATCTAATGTATATTCCGGACTGCCATCACATTCCCATCTTATGGCTTTAGCATCTTCTTTATAGCTTTTGGTGAAAATCTCCACTTTATCACTCACCATAAAAGAACTATAAAAACCAAGACCAAAATGCCCTATGATATTAGTTTCGCTTTGTCCTTTAAACTTATTTAAAAATTCTTCTGCGCTGCTGAATGCTACCTGATTTATATACTTGTCTACTTCTTCATCAGTCATTCCTATACCTTTGTCCGAAATAGTAAGGGTTTTCTTTTCAGCATCAACTTTTACTTCAATGCTTATATCCCCTAATTCACCTTTAGCTTCCCCAATGGAAGAAAGTGTTTTTAATTTCTGGGTGGCATCTACTGCATTACTCACTAATTCCCTTATAAAGATTTCATGATCACTGTAAAGGAATTTTTTAATAATAGGAAAAATATTTTCTGTTTGTACACGTATATTACCTGTAGCCATGATAAATAATTAATTTAAAGATTCAAGTATTGATTTAAAGAAGGTTGCAATCATGCCAAACAAACCCAATGCCAGAGGCAATCTGCAGATAAATAACGGAAAAAATGACAGGCAAAGGTTTAAAACCTCAATTTAAAACAATGAAGGTAATTTCGATTGAGCCATAACAGCAGGATGATAATTACGATTAGAGGCCATAGTTATCATCCTGCTGACATTTAATATTTATTTTCCAGATTATTTATTACTTCTTAATAAACAGAACAGATTGTTGTTCCAGGGAATTACTGATCTTAAATACATAAATGCCGGACTTTAACCTGTTTACGTGACGGTTTATTTCCTGATTAATTTCCTGAACACTGCCTTTGGCCTGCAATAACACTTTTCCGTCAGGAGCAAGTACCTGGGCTACATTGTTCGACGACGCGAATTGAAAACTTAAAAGCAGGATACTTTCAACAGGATTAGGATAGATGCGAAGTGTTTTGGTTGCAGCTATGCTAAGATGTAGGGAAACCACATCTGATAATGTAATCTTTCCATCAACATCTACTTGCGTTAAGCGGTAAAAATTAATTCCGGTCAAAGGAAAAGAATCAACGCTTTGATAAGTTACCATTCCATTAGCGGTACCCTTACCCTGCACGTTGGCTATTGCAATAAAATTCTTTCCATCAGCAGATCTTTCAACAATAAAATGGCTGCTGTTAAATTCTACAGCTGTCAACCAGTTAATTAATACTGTTTTATCTTTTAACTGTGCACTGAAGCCTTTAAGATTCACCGGCAGCGTTTGATTAAAAAGAAAGCGGGAATAAATAGCAAGGTGGTCAGAGGCCGTATTGGCATTATAACCGGAGATATAAGTCCTTGGATCTTCAATATCCGAAGAAGATGTGATGTATTCATTTGCTAAATCGTTCGATATAATTATATGATCAATCATAGCGGTGCCGCTTATAAAACTCACTCTTCCAGCCTGATCCAAAGGAAGTGTCAAAGCTGAATAATCTGCATTGTCATCTACAAATATTTTATAAGGTGATTGAGCTCCGACGTTGATGGATCCTGTAAGGCGGTCATTGAAATCGCCTACTATAATGATGTCATCGTTTTTATAATAAGCATCCAGTGAATCTTTTAATACCTGCACATCATATACACGCCTCCTGTAGCTTTCAGCATCGGAAGCTGATTTGGCATGAATATCTATCATTCTTATCAATCTTGTAACGCCACCAATTGTTGCTTTGAATGTTGCCATAAACGGAAGGCGGCCTGAAGCCCAGAAACTGGAAGGAGTGCCTGTTGGATAATTATCCAATGCATGAGTGGTTCCGTTTCTTGCAGAGTCATATAAACCCACGAACATATCCCGGCTATCAATCAGCTGCATGGTAGTTGTATTATAAATAAAGCCGGTTTTTTGAGGTGGGAAAGTTGGATCTGGCGGATTAAAAGAATACGACCACCTGGGTGAAACTACCGATGCATAGTTCGGCAATCGGGAAATCAATACTCCAAGCGCAGAGTCGCTTGACATCTCTTCAATTCCAATTACATCAAGATTTAAATGCTGAAAAACTGTAGTAATATTATTAATCTGGGTGGTTATCTTTTGTGGCGTTGGATTATTGGTAGCATTTGATCCGAAAAAGCTGAGATTGTAAGCGCCTGCATCAAAGGTTTCTGCTTTCGGATAAGACGATCCGGTTAGGGTTATATAATTAGAATCAAGGCCTGTACCATTAAAATTTAGCTTTCCTTCTACTTTCAGGGCTTTTGATGCAGGAGAAAAACGTGAATATACCTGAGTTCCGGTTTCCGCAGTTGCAGAGTTAAGATGAACGGAACCGAAAAAAGTTACATTATCAATAGACAACTGATAACCGGTAGGGGCGGTAATAGTAATGTCGCCATAACCAATAGCCTGTAGTGATATTGGTTGTCCGGAAGAATTATTTCCTGCTGAAACTTCACCAAAGTTGAGCGACGCGGGATTTACAGATAAAAGTTTTGTCCTGTCAACAATATTTACATCATCAAGTGTCCATCTTGCAGCTCCCAATTCTGCGGATGAAATATACTTAAACGCAATGTATATAGTAGGAAATGATTTAAAAGCAGTTAGATTGATACCATCAGTAAACGTCCATGTATTTGTTAAGGGAGGAAAATTGGCTTGAAAATCAGTCCATGTAGCAGTATTAGGATTGCTGCTTCCATCATAATTTGTTGAAATAAGCAACTGCAAAGAGGGTCCGGCAAACTCTCCCCTGCTATAGAAACTAAGTACCGGCAGGTTCAAAGATCCAATGAGTAAGGCCGGTGAAATAAGCCAGTCTTCATTATCCATTGCCACTCCGCCTGCAAAGCCATTCATAGCTGCTCCGTTGGATCCGTTGTTACCAAAGGTAGAACAGGCCCATCTTTGTATACCAGATACGCTGTAAGAAACGAAACCTGTACCTGGCGTACCGTTCGCGGAACAACTATTAAAATTAAAGGACAAGTTAACCGGATCTATTCCTTCCCCGGTAAGTGAAATAATCTTAGATGTCATTGCGGATGAAGTAGCGACAGTACCTGAAAAAGAGCCAATGGCAGAAGGACTAAATTTCACATAAATTGTCTTGGCAGTCATTACATCGGCAGCTTCAAAATTAAGTGAGGTGGTATAATTGCCATTTTCTACATCACTAACTGAAAACGGAGCTGTGGTACTAATAGTAACCGGCCCGGCAAGATTCTCACCCAGAATAGTAAAACTTTTAGCCGTGGATGAAGTGTTTATATTAACAGAAGAAAAATTAATAGCATCGGTATTCAGCGTAATAACCGGTGATCCCTGAACGGATGCTGTAGATCCACTAAAGCGTACATTGTCTATACTGAATGTACCGCCGCTGGCTTCTGCATTCCAGGCGTAAAATCTAAAGGTAACCGGTGTTGTGGTATTAATTATATCTGAAGGGGTTATCTTACTACCATCTTGTGCTGTTGTGCTGGCATCGGTTACCTGAAATATGTTACCGGCAACAACCTGCAATGAAGCATTTTCCGGAACAATAGATGCAGGCAGGTTAGCAGCATAACCGTCGATACTTGACCTAACTGCATATTGCCTGATGCCAGTAGCAGATCTTTGCAGCGTAAAATTAATACTGTCGATAGTTAGCGTATTATTTACCTGGGGTGTTATTGTTACTTCATAATATTGATCTGTGTTAATACTGCCTGTAAAAACGTCAGATCCATTAGTTGCGCCGGTAGGCCATCCTGTAAAACTAAAACGGCCACTTGCATTAGGGCCGGCACTCAAAGCATTTGGATTACCAACAGGTGCCTGAGCAACAAAACTGCCAAAAGTTAACCCGGAAACAACCGAAACGGGAGTAGGATCTGTTCTCCCTGTACCTGGTGCAGTATTACTTACGTTTGCAAAGGTGTATGTTACCGAAAATGCCTGGCCGGATACTGATCCGGCAATCAACAACAAAAAAACAGCAGCTGAAAAGTTTTGTAAAAATTTATACATAGTTACTATTTAATAAGAAACAATTAGAAGCCTGATATATTCCAGGGCGTATTTTGGATAGGACAAAAGTTACTGAGTATCAAAAGTTACCTCTGAAAGCAGGAGATTTTACAAGCTGTCAGGATTTTCTTTATATAATTAGAGGTAACAATAAATCAAAGCAATGCCCTAAAATAGGAATAATGCATTTTAATTTTACAATAGTGGATAACTTAATAATTTTATAATAATCCTTGATTCAACCACTAACTTAAGAATGTTAAAGGTTTCCTTCCATTGTTCCCTTGAAGAACGGCATGCTGGTAGAAAAAATCATTCATTTAACGCTGTTCCGCTTAGGAACAACCTGTTTCAATTGTAAACTTTTATTAAAAACTTCCAAAAGCTATCCTTTTAAGTTACATCTACATAATAGAGGATTGAATATTCAATGTTGTTGAATTAAGGCGAAATAATAGCTACGATGCATTCATTCTTCAGAAAACAAAAAATTTATGGCATATAGTACCTTATTATTTGTAAATCCATACCTTTGCAGCCCTTTAGCCAGGTTTCAGGATATTTTGTCTCTGAAATTCTTGTAAAGGGAGTAATTATTTTTTAAAACAAAAACAGGGAAATGAACAACTACGAATTGATGGTGATTTTTACCCCTGTGCTTTCTGAGGAGGAATATAAAGCCTCTCAGAAAAAATACATCGATCTTGTTGCTGAAAACAACGGTGAAGTGTTGCACACAAATCCTTGGGGACTGAAATCACTGGCGTATCCGATAGCCAAAAAGACGACTGGTCTTTATTGGGTATTTGAGTTTACTGCGCCATCCGACTTCAATGAGAAGCTGAAAATTCAGCTTCTGCGTGACGATAACGTAATGCGTCACATGGTAACTGCACTTGATAAATACGCCGTCGAGTACAATGCAAAAAGAAGAAGTGGTGTAAGTTCAGGAAAAGAAAAAGTGGAGGCTTAACTATGGCAAAAACAAACGAAATTAAGTACTTAACAGCCATTAAAACGGAAAAAAGGCAAAAGAAATATAGCCGTTTTGAGAAACTGGGTATTAAGTACATCGATTACAAAGACGCCGAATTTCTTAAAAAATTCCTGAATGAGCAAGGCAAATTACTTCCCCGCAGAATTACCGGTAATTCATTGAAATACCAGCGTAAAGTATCTCAGGCAGTAAAGAAAGCCCGCCAAATGGCAATATTGCCGTACGTAACTGATCTTTTAAAGTAAGGAGGACGCCATGCAAGTAATTTTAATTCAAGATATTGATAATTTAGGCGGCGCTAACGAACTTGTTACCGTTAAAAATGGGTATGGTCGTAACTTTTTGATTCCTGGTAAGTTGGCGGTAGAGGCTAATTCTTCTAACCTGAAGAAAATGGAGGAAAAAATAAAGCAACTTAATAAAAAAGAAGCTAAACTTCTGGCGGAGGTTAACAGTGTAATCAGTGTATTAAAATCTGCACCGCTGAAAATCGGTGCTAAAACAGGCACCAGCGGCAAAATTTTCGGAAGTGTAACTTCATTACAGATCACGCGTGCAATTCGCGACCAGAAAGGATATGAGATTGATAGAAAGCGCGTTACTATTCCGGAAGAAGTTAAAGAATTAGGAAGCTACAAAGCTGTTATTGACTTTGGAAATGGCAACCACACCGACGTTGAATTTGAAGTAGTAGGAGAATAGAAAATGTATTATTATAATTTATGCCCGGCTAAATTCTGCCGGGCTTTTTAATTTTAAGAAACACAAAAATAAATAACACTTATAAGTAGATTTATCTATCTTCGTTGAGCCTTTAATGATCTTTACAGTTTGCAATTGTTCTCTGAGCGTTTCAAAGTAAATGTTTCTCTGGTTCATTGGTGCTGTGTTCATTATGGTTTATTCAATTATTTAAAAAAAATTAAGATGAACATTTACGTTGGAAATCTCAGTTGGACAATGACTGAGCAAGACTTACAAGATTTATTCGCTCCTTTCGGCGAAGTAACTTCTGCAAAAATTGTTACCGACAAATTCAACAATAACCGTAGCAAAGGCTTTGGTTTTGTTGAAATGACTACTGACAGCGAAGGTCAAGCTGCTATTGATGGCCTGAACGGTTCAGAAATTTCTGGCCGTAGCATCGTTGTTAACGAATCTCAGCCTAAACAAGGTGGTGCAGGTGGCGGATTCAAAAAGAAAAGCTTTGGTGGCGGCGGCGGTGGTGGAAGCCGTGGCGGTTATGGTGGCGGCGGTGGAGGTGGAAGCCGTGGCGGTGGTGGTGGTTACGGCGGCGGAAGCGGCGGTAGCGGTGGCGGAAGAAGCAGCAGCGGTGGTGGTTTTAACAGAAGAAACGACTACTAGTTTTATAATGAATAAATCATTAGTTCCAGTCCGGCATTTTTGCCGGACTTTTTTTGTTCTTTTTCGAAAGAGGAGAACCGCCCGAAGGATTTCTGAACCACAGGGATAGAGTGCCACAGCGAGGCAAGGAGTTATTGTTCTTCCATGACACTGTGGTTCAAAAACTATTTGAGTTTATTTTGGTGCTCTTGTCTTTTTAGCGAAACAACTCCGTGCCTCGCTGTGCCACCTTGTCTCCGTGGTTCAGAAAATCATAACAACTTGTACCAGATAACCATTGGAAGTACCATTCTTCCTTAAGCCTTTACTATCCAAAAGATTGAAATTTTATTAAAAGCACTACCTTAGCCGCAATTATAAAATAAAGAAGATAAGCAATATGGCAGATGTATTCGACAAATTAGTGAAGAATGGTGGTCCGATTGGCTCTTATATGAAAAGGGCTCATGGTTATTTTGCATTTCCAAAACTGGAAGGTGAGTTAGGTAGCAGGATGTTTTTTCGTGGCCACGAAAAAATTGTCTGGAGTTTAAATAATTATCTCGGCATGGCTAATCACCCGGAAGCAAGGAGGGCCGATGCAGAGGCTGCTGTTAAATGGGGCATGGGTTATCCTATGGGTGCTCGTATGATGAGTGGCAACAGCTCTTTACATGACCAACTGGAAACTGTAATTGCTGAGTTTATTAACAGAGAAGATGCAATGTTATTAAATTTTGGATATCAGGGTATCATGAGCTGTATTGATGCATTGGTCAATCGCCGTGATGTAATTGTTTATGATGCGGAAAGCCATGCATGTATTGTTGACGGCATACGCTTGCATATGGGTTATAGTTATGCATACAAACACAATGACATAGAAGATTGTGAAAAGCAATTATTGCGCGCGCAAAAAATGATCGAAAAATCTGGTGGTGGCATTTTAATTATTACGGAAGGTGTATTTGGTATGGCAGGAGATCAGGGCAAACTAAAAGAAATAGTAGCACTAAAAGAAAAACATTCTTTTCGCATATTGATTGACGATGCTCATGGTTTTGGTAGTATGGGACCGACCGGTGCAGGAGCTGATGAAGAGCAGGGTTGTCAGGAAGGTATCGATCTTTATTTTTCAACCTTTGTGAAATCTATGGGAAGCATTGGAGCATTTATTTCAGGACCAAAAGACGTTCTCTCTTACCTGCGCTACAATACACGCTCACAGATATATGCCAAGAGCCTTCCAATGATTATAGTTGAAGGAATGATTACACGTATGAACATGCTTAAAACAATGCCAGAGTTAAGAGAAAAGCTTTGGTACAATGTGAACAAACTACAAAATGGTTTAAAAGAAAGAGGCTTTGATATTGGTAAAACAAATAGTCCGGTAACACCTGTGTTAATGAAAGGAGACGTTCCTGAAGCAACTGCAATGATTCTTGATTTACGTGAAAATTACAATATTTTTTGTTCAATAGTCGTGTTTCCTGTAATTCCAAGAGGACAAATTATTTACCGCCTTATACCTACCGCTTCTCATACTGATGAAGATATAGAATTAACGTTACGGGCATTTTCAGCTACAAAAAAGAAACTGGATGCAGGTGAATACCAAGCTGCTGAAATACCGGATATGGCAGAAGCACACTAAGGTGTGAGGTATGAGTAATATGTCTCTTCATTTATGCTGGCAATTAGATAGGTTTATATTGCCTCTTTCTCTAGTTCAGTACAAACTTGAACTTAAACTTTAAACTTCACTTACCTAATTTCGATGAGGTAGCACTATTTTTTGTTAAGACCCTATATATTACACCTTTGAGTTGCCGCATCTTCAATTTTTTTTATAATGACATCACCCTTCGGCGGTTTATTTATAACTTGCGGCAATACCTCATACCTCATACCTGTTATATAAAAAAAATCCCGCCGTGAAGCGGGATGCTCTAATCAAATACCATTAACCATTAAACCTTATCCTATGAAAAATCAAAGGTATATATTCAAGTTGAATCCTTGCTTGCATCTACAATAATTTTTGGACATTACATAGTAATGTTGATTAAAATCAACTTACAAGTAAGGGTTACACCTTAGATATAATTCATTAAAATATTTATTTCAGTAAAGGGGCCAGGATGAAAATCCAGCCCCGTTTATTCCAATATCCTATGAAAAACCTTACAACCAGACATTGAAATAAAATGAATGGTTGCACTTCGTTATTAAAATTGTTTAAAGAGTTTATACAGCGTACCTAGCCTGTTACCAACTCGGCCTGAAGTTTTTGCTATATTCTTCAAAATTAATCTGACCAAATCTGTTCTCACCAAAATATTTCAACAGGATTTCTATTTCTTTTGGAGTCAGATAGCCAGGTATTGCCTGCGGTTCTGAACCATCAACTGGTATTATAACCGTGGTAGGGTAAGACAATCTACCTTGTGTGAGATACAAGGCTACATCATTTGTTTGGTTTGAATGATTGAAATTAAAAATCTTTCCTGACCATAAAATTCTTTCTTTTGTTTCAGCATTTAATTTTACCGTATAAAATTTTTCATGCAGGTAATTGGCTACATTCTTATTAGAATATGTTTTTTTATCCATTACTTTACACCATCCGCACCAGGTTGTGTACAGATCAATTAAAATAGGTTTTCTTTCTTTTTTGAAAGCACTCTCAGCCTCTTGCAAACTGAGCCATGACAATTTTTCTTTGCTTTGTGCAGGAACGGCACCAGCCGAAAAATACAATATCAGGGAAATAACACTTATTACTTTAACTATATGCATTGTACTTTTGTTTAACCTAGGCAATGTTCATTTAGTGATTATCTTAAAAATCATTGATACTTCAAAATCAAACGTAAGTGTAATGCACAAAATTGTTGTAGCCATAACCGGCGCAAGTGGTTCTATTTATGCGAAAGTAATTCTGGATAAGTTAATTTCTTTGAAAGATCAATGGAATAACCTGAGTGTGATAATGACTACAAATGCGCATGAAGTGTGGAAAACTGAATTGGAAAATGAAGAGTATAAGAATTACCCTGTTACATTTTACAATCAACAGGAATTTTTTGCACCCTTTGCCTCAGGATCAGGCCAGTTCAATATTATGATAATTATTCCTTGTTCAATGGGAACACTGGGAAGGATTGCCACAGGACTATCTAACGATTTGATTACACGTGCTGCTGATGTAATTCTTAAAGAGAGAAGAAAGCTGATCTGTGTAATACGAGATACGCCTTATAACCTGGTTCATATCCGTAATATGGAAACCGTAACGCTTGCGGGTGGAATTATTTGTCCTGCAACACCCTCTTTTTATAGCAAGCCTGCATCAATAGAAGCAGTGGCCGCAACTGTTACAGACCGGGTATTAGATCTTGCCGGACTTAATGTAAATTCTTTCAGATGGGGAAATTAAATTAGCTGTCAGCAGCCAGCTATTAGGTTGATGCTGAAATTAATCAAACAACCAAAATAAAACATAATACACAATGAATTTATTACATCAGCCTTTTGAACAAAGCTGATTGCTGATAGTTTTTTCAACGAAGATCCACTTCTTCTACGCCCGGATACTTACTTTTATCAAACACAAACTGGTTGTCATTAATATTATCATTACTATTAAGAGAAGAAACAGTATAGGTATATTTATTGCCATTTTTTTCCATCACTTTTGTACTATATATGGTTTGGGCTCCTTTGTCAACATATACAAATACTTTATGAAAGGTTTTACTTTTATCAGTAGGGGTCATCTCTATTTCCTGGATTGTTTTTGTACCTTGTTTCTTTTCTCCATTTAATTTATATAAAAAATCCTTATCATAAAAATTTGTAAACAGTTTTTGTGGAGACATTGTATTTGCAGCAGCATCAAATTTAGAAATAGTTACTTCATTTGAAGCTTTATCATATGTCCATATATTCTTACCATCACAAAATATTTCCTGTCCGGTTACACTCACCCGGTACTTTGAGCCTTTCATAAACACAGTTCCTTTTTTGTTACCCTGAACTTTTCCGTTACCGTCTTCCACTACAAGATTAAAGTTAGATTGAACCCCTTTAAAAGTTTTAAATTTAGCACTCACTTTGTCAAGTATACTTTTAGCTGCCGCATCGCTATTGCCTACACTGTTATTTTGAGCAGTTGCTGATATACTAACCCCTAAAAATGTAAAAAATAAAATTAAGACTGTCTTCATATGGTTTTATTATAATTCATGATTTATAAAGATATTGTAAAGATGGGAAGTAAAATCCTTTGGTTGCCCTGATTATATTTCTACAGTATTCTTAACATGTTACTAACTTAAATTATATCATTTAAATGTTCGTTAAGATCAGATTCTGTTTTTATAAGCACATCCCTTACCTTACTTCCCTGGTTAGGCCCTACAATGCCAGTAGCTTCCAGTTGATCCATTAGCCTGCCTGCCCTGTTATAACCCAGCTTCATTCTTCGTTGCAGTAAAGAAGTAGACCCTATCTGGTTTTGAACTATTAAGCGGGCAGCATCTTCAAATAATGGATCCTTTTCATTCAAATCGAAATTCTTCCCTTCCATTTCCTTTTCATCAATGTATTCCGGTAACAAGAATGGCTGGGGATAACCTCTTTGATCCCCGATAAATCCTGTTACATATTCTACTTCCGGTGTATCTACGAAAGCACATTGCAGGCGCGTTAATTCACCGTTGTAGGAAATCAGCATATCGCCTTTTCCTATCAGCTGTTCTGCACCGCCCGTATCAAGGATGGTACGGGAATCAATTTTAGATGACACTTTAAAAGCAATACGTGCGGGAAAGTTTGCTTTTATGGTTCCGGTAATAATATTTACAGAAGGACGCTGGGTTGCAATGATCAAATGAATACCTACAGCCCTTGCTAGTTGCGCAAGCCGCGCTATAGGCATTTCAACTTCTTTTCCGGCAGTCATTATAAGATCGGCAAATTCATCAATCACAAGTACTATAAAAGGTAAGAACTGATGCCCTTTCTGCGGATTTAATTTGCGTTTGATAAATTTTTCGTTGTATTCCTTAATATTGCGCGTACCAGCTTCTTTCAACAGATCGTAACGGTTGTCCATTTCAATGCAAAGCGCATTTAAAGTATGGATCACCTTCTTGGTATCAGTAATAATAGAATCCTCTTCGCCGGGCAATTTGGCAAGAAAATGCAATTCAATTGTTTTGTAAATACTTAGCTCCACCTTTTTTGGATCTACCAATACAAATTTTAATTGTGATGGATGCTTCTTATAAAGCAACGAAACCAGTATTGCATTCAGTCCCACCGATTTACCCTGACCTGTTGCACCTGCCATTAGCAAATGAGGCATAGCAGCAAGATCAACTATAAAATTTTCATTATCTATTTTTTTGCCAATAGCAATTGGAAGCGCAAAATTATTACTCTGAAATTTTTCCGATGCCAGTAATGATTTCATACTCACCACCGTTTTCTTAACGTTTGGAACCTCGATACCTATTGTTCCTTTACCAGGTATGGGAGCTATGATACGGATACCAAGCGCTGCAAGGCTTAACGCGATATCATCTTCCAGGTTTTTAATGCGGGAAATACGTACACCGGCGGCAGGCACAATTTCATACAAGGTTACAGTCGGGCCTACAGTTGCAGATATCTTTTGAATGGCAATATCATAATTTTTAAGCGTGTTGATGATCTGATTTTTATTTGTTTCAAGTTCGGCAGGATCCTGAATTATTTTTTCACTGCCATGAGTCTCTAACAAATCAAGGGATGGATATTTATAATTACTAAGATCAAGGGTAGGTTCATAAGGATCCTGTATCGTTGTCCGGGAGAAGACAGGCACATCTTCAATCAGATCTTCTTCTTTAGTAGATATTGAATGCTTTTTTATTTCCAATTGCAAATCAGCATCATCTGTTTTTGGATTTGAAGCAGGCCTGGATTCTTTTTCGCTTTTCACTGGCTTATCCGGCAAAATCATTTCTTCCTGCGTTAATTCATCCTCATCTGGTTTTATTAATTCCAGTTCCACTTCATCTTTCTCCACAAGTTTGAAATCATTATAGGGATTTTTTTCTTCCTCTTCCATTGGCGATATTACCACTACTGCTCCTTCCGACCTTAATACATTCTTTTTCTCTTTTCCTTTTAATAATGATGGCTCTTCAATATAGAGTTTAACTTCCTGGTCACTTTCATCATTCTTGTAATCACCGGTATTATTTGCATCGAGCGGTGACAGCGTATGAGATTTTTGTTTTGTTAGTTTGGGAACAGTGAATACCGGGTTAAAACGCCAGATAACAAAAGACAGGGCAGCTACAAATAGAAGGATAGCAGTGCCTACCCATCCTAACAGCTGTGTAAGCCAATCGCTGCTTATTTCACCAACAGCTCCACCCCAGGGGAAACTATTTCCTTTTGTAAGAAAAGCAAAGGTGATACTCAGCACAGGTAATCCTATAATAATATACCTTAGGTTTCTTGCAAGAGAAAATAATTTCTTACCAAATAATAAATTAACCCCTATAATAAAAAAGAACGTACAGAAAAGATAAGACGTTATACCAAAACCATTAAAGAAAAACTGGTGTGAGACATAAGCACCAAAATTGCCTAGTAGGTTTTCAACCTTTATTTTTGAAGAATTAAATAAAATAGATACATTGGAGGCTTTATCTTGATCCTGCTGCCAGGTAAATAAGTAAGATGTGAAAGCTATAAATAAAAATACAGCTACCAGAATAAAAATTGTTCCCAATATTTTATAGGTACGTTCGTCTTTGACCAACTCTTTCACTTTTACCTGCTCTTCCTTTTCGGATTTTAATTTGTCCGGATCGGGCGGCTGGATCTTCTTCGTTTTCAATTTATTTGCCATGTTCGCAAAGATAAGAATATAAGAAAACCCACACAGAATTAGAAGTAGGTTTAATAACAGGTTGTTTGTAGATGTAAAAAAAGAAATCGTAATTTCATCCGCTGAATTGCTGTTCTAATCACATCCATACCTTAACGTTCCAATACAGCGTATTATTTTTCACTATAACTAGTGTTAAGTTAGTTAAGAATTGACCTATTTGCTGTAAGTCGTCAGCAATCAGCTATCAGGAGAGAATGATAGTAACAATTAGTGATATCTGACTGCTGATAACTATTGATACGGAATTCACCGCTAACATGATACATAATCCCATCCCATAAAAATAATGAAAAAGTTTACCGATTTATGAAATTGAAAAGCTGCCTATTGATTTTGCTGCTCGTCAGTATGGTAAACACAATAATCCAGGCAAAGAATATTAAAGGATTAGATACAATCAGGATTGATACAGCTAAATTATATGTAAAACTTAATGGGACTGGCTTTTATTATCAGGATGACACTCATATTATAAAACCGGAACAACTTGCCGGTATACATTTCATAGATACCATACCTTCCCAGTTAAAAATCACACCTAAACTTGTTCAAAAAGATATTTATCTGAAATTTGCTGTTACAAACCAGGCAGATACCATCATTGATTTTTACTTCTCTCCAGGTATCTACTTTGAGGAGATTACATTGTATCAACTGGATAAATCAGGAAAGAGTGTTGCAAAATTAAATCCCTATCCTGACGAAATTAACCGATTTAAAAAAATGGAGCTGGGTTCTCACCAGACAGCAACCTATTTTGTAAAATTAAAATTTATAAGAACAACCACCAACACATTTACGCCGGTTCTGGTCAGGGATTACTATCAAAATGCTTACATTATTACCTATCAAAATTCTGATAGAAGCGGCAATATCATATCATTTGTATTTTCAGGTATTCTTCTAATGATGATTTTCTATTCTATAGCGGTTTATTTATTAAACCGTAATGCTGAATTTATCTATTACGCAGGTTATGCCTTTTGTTTAGGCCTGATGTTATTTTTAAAATCATATATTTTCAGAACTCCATCTTCATTTAATAATTTCTTTGAAGCATACCTTGATTTTGTATTGCAATCAGCAGGCACATTTATTTACCTGGCTTTTTTAAGAAAGTTTATAGATACAAAAAAGAATTTTCCTTTGCTACATAAGTTAATGCTTGCAGAACAGCGTATTATAATTGCAAGCATTGGATTATTCAGTTATTTATACTTTAATACACATAAGTATGTTTGGCAAAACAATGTAGAAGTTATTAGCAAGTTTTTATGGGTTGCCGGTGCCATAATATTTGTAATTTATACTGTTAATAAAAAGAACAAAATACTTAATTATCTCGCAGTAGGACATAGTTTTCTTATAATTGGGGGATTGATATCCATGTACCTGATTAGTTCTCCAGGCAGTATCAATTTCCGGGATCGTCATCCAGGCCCCATTAGTGATGCACTAACCTATTATGAATTAGGGCTGGTTATTGAACTCATGTTCTTTCTTACCGCACTTGCATTGAAAAATAAAACAGATATTGTACTAAGAACGAAAGAAGGAGAGCGCTTAAGATTAAAAACTGAAATGCAGGATTTTGAAAAACAACTGGCAATATTATCAGCCCAACAAGATGAACGCAACCGCATTTCTGCTGATATGCATGATGACCTGGGCAGTGGTGTTACTCACATCCGATTGATGAGTGAGATTGTTAAAGCAAAAATGAAAGATAATGTGTTTCCGGAAATAGATAAGATTTCCAATTCTGCCAACGAACTGATCATTAAAATGAATACCCTGATATGGACGATGAAAAGTGAGAATGATTCAGTGGAAAGCCTGATCACCTATATAAGACTTTACTCGCTGGAATTTTTTGAAAACACAGCGATAAATTGCGTGGTGGAGATACCCTCATCATTTCCGAACATTGAGCTAAGCGGTGGAAAAAGAAGGAATCTTTTTTTAAGCGTCAAAGAATCGCTGAACAATGTGTTGAAACATTCAAAAGCAGATAAGGTGGTCATCTCTTTTCGGATTGATACAAAACTTATCATTTCAATTACCGATAATGGCGTAGGGATAGACCATAACAACCTGAGGCGATTTGGTAGCGGGTTAAGTAATATCAAAAAACGGATTGAAGGTATTGATGGCAGTTATAAAATAGAAAATAACACTGGTGGCGGTGCTGAAACAACGTTAGAACTGAATTTATAAGAGTTTTTTAACCGCAGAGAAAATTCATGAGGAGAAGAAGAGGTTACACAGAGGAAGTCTCTGTCTATCCTCTTCTTCTCCTCATGAATTTTCTCTGCGGTTATAAAAAAACGAGGAGCAGTTTCTAAAGAATGCGGCGTGAAACTCCCCACATTAGAAACAGCCAGCCTACAATAAAGAACAAACCACCAAATGGCGTAATAATACCAATCTTTCTCAAACCCACGTTGCTACTTGCATTTAATAAAGCAAGCAGGTATAACGAGCCGCTGAATAATATTATTCCGGCAAGGAAACTATTACCTGCCCAAACCAGCCATTTGTTAGTAAACTTTTCATAAAGCACCGCTATCAGCAATAAAGCAAAAGTATGATAGAACTGGTACCTGACTCCGGTTTCGAAGGTAGCAACTGCTTCCGGTGAAACAATCTTTTTTAAACTGTGCGCTCCAAAAGCTCCCAGTGCCACCGATAAAGCTCCCAGCAGGCTACCGGTAATTAAAAAAAATCTATGCATTGATGATTATTTCAGCAAAGGTATCTACCGAAAGGCTTTCTTCGTTAACAATTATATCAGCCTGCTCATAATATAATTTACGGCTTAGAACTTTTTTAAGGATATACGGTTTTAATTCTTCGTCAGCAATATCTTTTAAAACCGGGCGACTATACTTATCTTTTAATAACCTGTTCACCAAAATATCGATCTGTGTATTAAGCCAAATTACAGTTCCCTTTCTTTTCATGAACTTTATGTTATTAAAAAAACAAGGGGTGCCTCCGCCACAGGAGATAATGAATTCTTTGTTCTCTTCCACAAGCTCTTCCAACACTTCTTTTTCAAGGTATCGAAAATATTCCTCACCATTCTCAGCAAAAATTTCAGAAATCGTTTTATTTTCTTTTTCTGTGATCACTTTATCAAGGTCAAAGAAAGGCAATCCTACCTTAGCGGAAAGTTGCGGTCCCCAGTGCGTTTTACCTGAACCCATAAAGCCAATGAGGAAGATTTTCATAACTGCAAATTAGCAGAAAAGTTTGGAAATATTAATGTTAACAATACTGCTATCTACGCAATTATTTAAAAGCGTTTAAGCCGGTTATATCCATACCAGTAATCAGTAAGTGAATGTCCTGGGTGCCTTCGTAAGTGATAACGCTTTCAATATTCATCATGTGCCGCATCACTGAGTATTCGCCGGTAATACCCATTCCACCTAGTATTTGCCTGGCATCCCTGCTGATATTCTGAGCTATTTCACAGCCATTTCTTTTAGCCATGCTTATCTGCCCCGGTGTTGCTTTTTTATCATTCATAAGCAAGCCAAGCCGCCAGTTCAATAACTGGGCCTTTGTGATTTCCGTGATCATCTCTGCAAGTTTTTTTTGCTGAAGCTGGAAACCACCAATCGGCCTGTCGAACTGTATTCTTTCTTTGCTGTAACGTAAAGCGGTATCATAACAATCCATTGCTGCTCCTACCGATCCCCAGGCAATTCCATAGCGTGCTTTACTTAAACAGCTTAAAGGCCCTTTCAATCCCTTGACTGTAGGGAAAATATTCTCTTTAGGAACTCTTACATTATCAAAAACCAACTCACCTGTTGCTGATGCACGTAAGCTCCATTTACCATGTGTTGTTGGTGTGCTAAAACCTGCCATACCTTTTTCAAGGATCAATCCGCGGATATCTCCCTGTTCATCTTTCGCCCATACTACAGCCACTTGAGCGTAAGGAGCATTACTGATCCACATTTTACTGCCGTTTAAAATATAATGACCTCCTTCATCTTTTATGTTTGATAACATACCTGAAGGATTGCTTCCATGGTCGGGCTCGGTAAGGCCAAAACAACCCAGCCATTCTCCACTGGCCAGTTTAGGAAGGTACTTTCTCTTTTGTTCTTCTGACCCATATTCATTTATAGGAAACATCACCAGGGAACCCTGTACTGATGCGGTGCTTCTGACACCGCTGTCACCCCTTTCCAGTTCCTGCATCATTAGTCCGTAAGAAATATAATCCAACCCTCCTCCTCCGTATTCAATTGGAATAGTTGGTCCAAAACAGCCAAGGTCGCCCAGTTGTTTTACAATATGATACGGAAATTCGGCTCGCTGGGCATAGTCTTCTATAATGGGAGAAATTTCTTTTTTTACATAAGATCTAACGGTGTCGCGAATCAATTTTTGTTCTTCAGTTAATAATTCATCCAAAAAATAATAATCCGGTGACTGGAAAAGATCCTGAGACATAAGGGGTGATTTGATGCGATGCTAAAGTAAGGAATAATGAGCTATCAGCAGTCAGCTATCAGCAGTCAGCTATAAAGCTTTTGACAACAAACATATTCAAAGTATTATTACATAATTAAATAACAAGTTTTATTGAATATTTACCAATAATATATCAGGTATTACAACAGTAACTTCCTCCTGATGGCTGATAGCTGATAGCTGATAGCCAGGTCATTCAAAAGAAATTTCATATTTTATGCAACATGCATCAGAACCATGAGTCTTTACTATAAAAGAAACCTGATTGGAACTTACAGCCACTAATTATTTCAGCCCACTGGTTGAACGTTGCAAAAACGGTGATAATCGCGGCTATAGCGAGCTGTATCATCAGTATTGCAAAGCAATGTTCAGCACCTGTTACCGGTTGCTTAATAATTTTTCAGAATCAGAAGACGTATTGCAGGAGGCTTTTACAGATGCCTTTCGCCACCTGCATTCTTTTAAATACAAATCAAGTTTCGGTGCATGGTTAAAGCAGATCGTGGTAAATAAATGTGTCAGTCATCTTAGAAAGAATAAAATCAAATTTATAGAGATGGATAACAGTGCTGCAGAAGATATACCTGAAGAGGAAGGAATAAGTGAAACCGAAATTCAATATAAAATAAAGGAAGTAAAAGAAGCGATTCAGCAGTTACCTGATGGATACCGGACCGTATTGAGCCTTTACCTTCTGGAAGGATACGACCACGAAGAGATAGCGGAGATACTTGGGATAACTCACTCCACTACCCGCACACAATACAAACGCGCCAAAGACAAATTAACGTTTATCCTTAAAAAACGAGTTGTATCATGAAAAAAAAATTAGAAGATTTTATTAATGATAACCGTGATGCTTTTGACAGCTATGAACCAAAGGAACAAGTTTGGGAAGCGATTAAGACACAACTACCGTTTGAGAAAAAAAATAAAGAGGTTGCTACACGGATGATATGGATCAAGTGGAGTGCAGTGGCAGCAGCACTCATTATTATAACATCCTCCATTTTTTATTTTTCCCATATTTCGCAAAAGCAGGACAATGCTATTGCCGCAGTAACCAGTGATAATGATATGCCTGCAGAATATGCAGAAGAAGTGTATCATTTTACAAAGCTTATAGAGCTGAAACATACACAGCTAAAGAAGATAGAAAAAGAACAACCCGAATTATACAGGCAATTCGCAGGCGACATCTCAAAACTGGATAGTAATTACCAGGCATTAAGAAATGAACTTCCCGGCCATCCTAACCAGGAAGTGCTTCTTCAGACGATGATTGAAAATCTTAAATGGCAGATTGACCTGCTCAATCAGCAATTAAACATCATTCAAAAAATTAATAAATCTAAAAAATCAATCAATGAAAAAATATCTAAATCTGCTTAACATATCCTTCTGCGCGGTCTTGCTTCTTTCTACTCACAAACTCAGGGCAGACGATGATCCCAATGTTGAAAAAAAGAAAGCATACAGTAAATCTTATTCCATATCATTAGACGATAAAATTTCTATTAACAATCAGTTTGGAGAAGTAACCATCCATGCCTGGGATAAGAACGAAGTAAAAGTTGAAGTAACGATTATCGCTAAATCAGCTACCGATGATCGTGCGCAGGAAATATTAGACCGTATCTCTATCGAAGACAGCAAAAATTCAAATGGCGTTTCCTTTAAAACAAACATGAAGAATGATCATATAAGCTGGGATAAAAAAAAGACTTTTAAAGATGATAAGATGGAGATCAATTACCAGGTGTATATGCCTGCTTCAAATGCTTTAGTGTTAAGTAATCAATTTGGAACTACGATTGTTCCTGACATGAAAGGCATGGTTGATATAAGCAGTAAGTTCGGGAGTCTTACCACCGGTAAATTAAGCAATGTAAAAAACATTAATGTTGAGTTTGGCACTGCATCCATTGAAAGTATCAGTAGCGGAAGCCTGGTAGTTAAATTTTCAAGAGCTATAATCAATAAGCTGGATGGCTCTGTTGATGCGGTTTTCGAACATTCAAGCGGTATAAAACTGGGTATTGAAAACAGCACCAAAGAACTAAGGGTAACAAGTGCCTTTTCAACATTGTATGTAGACATCAATAAAAACCTGGGTGCTACTTTTGATATCAGCACCAGCTTTGGTGAATTGTCTAATAAATCTGTTTTTGATATAAAAGAAGAAGCTAAGAGTGAAAGCAAAAAGCCCAATTTCAATCATAGCTATTCAGGAAAAACAGGTAACGGCAGTACCGCTATGAAGATCAGTTGCTCCTTCTCACAAATTACGCTGGGTCATGATTTGAACATGGAATTGAAGGAAGCGAAGAAACACACGGTGATTTAATTGTTAATGGTTAATTGTTAATTGTTAACGGATAGTTGCTAATTGTTGAAGAGTGGTTATTAAATAAAGCACTGAATTTAAAACATTACTAACTGAATTACTAGCAACTATCCGTTAACAATTAACCATTAACCATTAACAATTATCTCTTCTCTCCGGTCAATTCCACTTCACGCGACATTTCGAGCACATCAACGGGTTGAGAAAAATCGCCCAAAAGGTATTTACAAAAATGATCTCCTGACTGCCAGAAAAAAAATTCCTGCATATCCCCATAGGCATGCCGCTGACCTGGCAATAGCACAAATTCAAATCTTTTATTTGCTTTGATCAAAGCATTGGCCATGCGGATAGTATTTGCCGGATGCACATTGTTATCTATATCACCTGTAGATAACATTAATCGCCCTTTTAAATTTTTAGTGAGTTCTGAATTCTTTTCGATAGCATATATAAAAGAGGTATCTCCTTTTTCACTGATTGCTTCTTTAACACCATTATGCTTTTCGCTCCACCAACGATTGTAAATATTGTTTTCATGATTGCCGCTTTCTGAAACCGCTACTTTAAAAAAATCAGGATACACCAGCATGGCGGCAGTTGACATAAAACCGCCACCAGAATGGCCGTGAATTCCAACTTTAGTAATATCTATAAACGGATACCGGTCTGCAAGTTGTTCTATGGCTGCTTTTTTATCCGCTAATCCATAATCGCGCAGGTTGCCATAGCCAAAAGTGTGGTACCATTTAGAACGGCCGGGTGACCCTCCCCGGTTTCCCACTGTAACTACTATAAACCCAAATTGAGCAAGCCTGTCTATACGATCCATGCCCCTGCCAAAAGCTTTATTAACGGCTTCAGTTTGAGGGCCGGGATATACGTATTCGATGATAGGATATTTTTTTGTTGAATCGAAATCAAAAGGCTTGTACATCACACCATACAGATCAGTGATACCATCATCAGCTTTCACTTTAAAAGGTTGAGGAAATTTATAACCTGCTTCAAACAATCTTGACAGGTCTGCTTTCTGAAGATCCATAATCCTGCGTCCTTCATTATCATATAAAACTGAAGCTGGTATTGTATTAACACGGGAAAAGTTATCTACAAAGAACTGGTTACTATCATCAAGGCTTATCGTATTATCGTAGTCACCAGGATTTAGTAATTTCAAGCCGCTGCCATCAAAATTCACTTTATACAAATGCAGAAAATAAGGATCTTCATTAGGCTCTCTTGAATTGGCGGTAAAGTATACAACCCTTTTTTTCTCGTCAATCCCTTCAATATCTTCCACATGATAAGATCCGGAAGTTATCTGGTTTTTTAATTTACCCTGGTCATCATAAAGATATAAATGAGCCCAGCCATCACGTTCAGACCATTCTATCAATTCCCTGCTGTTATTTACAATTCTCAGCTGCCGGGTTTCTACATAAGTATTCATTCTTTCTTCAATCAAAGGTTGAATTTCACCCGATTTTATATTTACAACGCAAACGTCAATCCTTTTAAGATCACGGCTGGTGCGGGTTATATAAAATTTACTTGTATCTCCCAGCCATAGATTTGACCGGTACTCGTCATCCCTGTTTTTCTTTAACGCCGGCGCCGACCATACCGCTATATCCTGATCTTTAAACAAATAAGTATTCAGCTTTTTATTGGTTTGAGATGTAAGGTCAAAAAGCATCAGGCTCGTGATGGGCGCTTCAGGTTCACCCGGCATGTGATATTTATAAGTTTCTAATGTCGGCCTTGGTTCTGCTATGCTATTAATCACCCATAAATCTTTAACCAGCCGCTGGTCTACCCGTTCCATGCTGAATTTTTTAGAATCCGGCGACCAGTATATAGATGCCGGCTTTCTTTTTTTCTTATTTTTTTCCTTCTCCACATTGGTTTCATTGCCGCCCCTCCCATAGCTGAAATTCTCCATGCCGTCAGTAGTAAGCTGGTGTTCAACAATAGTGCTGTCGTCTTCTTTAACCTGGGCTTTTTTATAGTTTGCCCTGTCCATCCAGTACAAATTATAATTACGCGAAAAAACAATTGTTGTGCTATCTGGGGAAATTGAAGCCCAGGGCATGCGTGGTTTTGGCTTATTGTAATCTTTTAATTCTGTAAGATTTCCGGCTAACAGATCGTATTCAAAATAAAATATTTTTTTAGTTTTTCTTGACGGAACAGCAGGCTTTTTTGTTATGGAATCTATTGCTTCTATATCAATACTGCTCTTCACTTCAAACTGTATGCTGTTATCATTTTTAATAAATTTCATGCTATCAATAGGAAGGTTTTGTCCATCGAAAGGGTCTTTTACTATTTTGGTGATTGCTGCTGCCAGTTTATCGTTATCAAACAATTGTTGTTTGGAAGCCTTAGCTGGATCTACGATCAACCATTTTTTTCCCAGGCTCGTTTGATACATATACCAGTAGCGATTAGATTTTTTCAGCCAATGCGGATCTACTGCTGCTGAATAAAGCATTCTGTCCAGCTTCTTTGGTGAAAAACGGGAGGCTAATTGGTAATTACCTTTTGTTACAGGAGTATTTTGGCTGAAAGAAAAACAGACAAAAAATAAAAATAGCATCAGAATAGAATATTTCCTCATCAATAATTTTTTTGAATGATGAAAATAAACCATTAACCGGAATGACCTAACAAATAAAAATTTTATGTATTACTGTTGTAGCAATTTGTAATTAAATTGTCTCCAGCTTATAGAATTATTAAATTATAAATACGTTTGCATTTCCTGCTGATAAGCCAGGGCAGCTGCTTTTGCCTGCTCCGCGAAATCTTTTGCTGAGGAAGCATAGATAACTGCCCTGCTAACGTTCACCAGTAGGCCAACATCTTTATTCATTGCTTTGACGGATATTTCTTTAAGGCTACCACCCTGTGTTCCAACGCCTGGAACCAGGTAGAAATGATCCGGTGAGATATCGCGGATTTTTGTGAACCAGTCAGGTTGTGTGGCGCCGATTACGAACATAAGGTTATCTGTGGTTCCCCATTGCATGGAGGTTTTAATAACTTTTTCATAAAGAAACTCCTCTCCTGTCTTTTGCAATTCAAAATCGCCGGCACCACAATTGGATGTTAGAGCCAGCAGGATGGTCCATTTATCCTGGTATTCCAAAAAGGGTTTTACACTATCAGCGCCCATGTAAGGAGCCACTGTTACAGCATCACATTTTAGCGTATCGAAGAATGCTTTTGCGTACTGTGCAGAAGTATTACCAATATCCCCTCTTTTGGCATCTGCTATTTTAAAAATATTTTGAGGAATGTATTCAACTGTCTTCTCTAATGATTCCCACCCTTTAGCACCGTGGCTTTCATAAAAAGCTGTATTGATCTTGTAACTTATGCAAAAGTCATGAGTAGCATCGATAATCGCTTTGTTAAAAGCAAATATGGGATCGGGGTCAGCTAATAAATGTCGTGGGATTTTTTCAATATCTGTGTCTAGTCCGATACAGAGATAGCTTTTCTTTTGCCTGATCTGATCAATTATTTCACTGCGGTTCATCCTTTACTTTTGACAAAGTAAACGGTTTTTGGTCAGCACTGGTTTGTCGGTTATTACTTGATGTAACATTTTTCATAACCACGGAGAAATACCAGAGGGAAGAAGAGGTTACACAGAGGCGGCCTCTGTGTAACCTCTTCTTCCCCTCTGGCTTTACCTCCGTGGTTAAAAAATTTTCTTTCAGCAGTTTATCGTTTGCAAGAGCTAAAACAAATCTGGATAATCCGTAATAATTCCATCAACTCCCAGGCTCCGGAAATATTCTATTCTGTCTTTATCATTAACTGTCCAGGGTATCACTTTCATACTTATCTTATGGCAATGTGTTATTAGTTCTTTATTAACTAATGAAGCCTCCGGACTGTAAATAGTTGACGTGAACCCCAGTTCCTTTAGCTGCTCCTCAACAGGTCTTTTATCGGTAAGTTCGATGAGTGCTGCAGTTTTTATCGAAGGATATTTCTGATGCATGATCTTCAGTGTTCTGAAATCGAAAGACTGGATAATAACCCTTTCGGCTATGCCTTTACGATAGATCACTTCCATTAGTATGTCAACAAATTTTTCTGGTGCGGGATGAAAAATATTATCAGTAGCGGGATCTGATTTTGTTTCAATATTATAAAATGGCAGGGACCGCTTTTCTTTACTGCAAAAGGTTTCAACACTATCTATAACATCACTCAGTAATGGTTTGTGAACCGCGATCTTCTGCTGGCGCGGAAAACCTGCTAACGGTTTCATGCCTACATCGTATTGCAGGGTTTGGGTGTAAGTCATTCCATAGATACTATAATTCTTTTCTTCATTTGCATCTATAAAAGTGCCATCGGCTTTAGTGGTAATGTTGTGATTGAAATAAGGATCATGAGAAAGAATGACCTTTTCATCCTTGGTTATCATTGCATCCATTTCAAGGGTTGTAACACCAATTTCAATCGCCCTGAGCATAGCGGGAATGGTATTCTCAGGCATCAGGCCCCTGCATCCCCGGTGCCCTTGTTTATCAAAAACCGGCATAGTAGAATGCAAATTTTTTGTAACATGGCAGGCTGTAATAAAGGATAGCAGTATGATGAGTTGCCATAATCCTGATTTGAATTTCATATGCAATGTTAACAGATTAAAAAGCCCCGGCATTTATTCCTCATTAAATAATTGTGATTTTCTTTCTTCCATAGCATTAGCTACCTGTTTGGCAGCAGCATCACCCGAGTGTAACTGTTCTATTACATTGCTATAACTTTCCGCATCACGGTTCTGACTTAATTTAGAAGCTGCCTGCAATTCTTCAATCTTTATTTCAAAACCGATAATGCCTCTGACGTCCTCATTCAACATCTTCTCCGGTATATCATCCAGCTTCATTGGATGAGGCATGTGCTGTTCATAAATATTAATCAGCCTTGATAATGCTGCCTTTAGTTCTTCACCTTCCATAATACGCAGGGTGCCATAAGCATGCACAGAAATATAATTCCAGGTAGGTACATTCATTTGCGTGTACCAGCGGGGTGAGATATAGGCATGAGGCCCTGTAAATATGCAAAGCAGTTTTGTGCCTTCTGTAAAACTATTTTTTTGATCATTGCCCTTTGATATATGTCCTATCAATACATCTTCACCAAGTTGATTTTTTTCAACGGCTAAAGGAATATGAGAGGCTACAGGCAGCCCTTCTCTTACAGATACTATTATAGCAAAACTGTTTTCCTTCATAAAGGAAAGTATCTTTTCGCGGTCTTTTTCTTCGTAGCGGCGTGGGATGTACATGGAACTACATTATTTTTATGGAGAAACGTGTTCTGTTTTAATTCCTTGTGACCTTTGTGGATTATCTTAGTGACCTTTGTGGTAAATTTAACCACAAGGAACACTAAGATAATTCACTAAGGGCACAAGGATAATCCTTATTTACAGCTATTAAATTATAAAGATGAATTTACATAACAGCCATTTGCTGGTAGCTTAACTATTCAATTACTTCAACAATCCTTGTAGAATCAAAATGAGCATTACGCATAGAAATGCTACGGGCAGCATCAGCGGCAAATTCTTCAAAAGCCATTTTTGAAATAATATCATCAGATACCATGATAGGCACGCCGATATCACCGCCCTCACGGATGCTTTGAACCAGTGGTATCTGTCCAAGGAAGGGAATATCATATTCTTCGGCCAGCCTTTTGCCACCTTCCTTTCCAAAAATATAATACTTATTTCCAGGAAGTTCTGCCGGGGTAAAATAGCTCATGTTTTCTACCAGCCCGATTATAGGAACTTTTATTTGTGCCTGTCCGAACATAGCGATTCCTTTTTTAGCATCAGCCAGTGCGACATCCTGTGGAGTAGTAACCACTATAACACCGGTAAGCGGAACCGTTTGCACCAGTGTTAGATGAATATCGCCGGTTCCGGGGGGCATATCTATTATTAGGTAATCCAGATCATCCCATAAAACATCTGTTACAAATTGCCGGATGGCACTGCTTGCCATTGGTCCACGCCATACCACTGCATTCTTCTCATCAACCAGTAATCCGATACTCATCACTTTAATACCAAACCGCTCCATGGGAACTATCATACCTTTATCTCCTACCTGTTTCATCATAGGACGCTCCCCTCTTAAACCAAACATGATAGGTATGCTTGGACCATAAATATCGGCATCCATCAATCCAACACTGGCGCCACCCTGCGCCAGGGCAAGTGCCAGGTTTGAGGCCACAGTACTTTTGCCTACCCCGCCTTTGCCACTTATTACCGCGATTATATTCCTGACATTGGGCAAGACTGATTTAGGATCCGTCCTGTTAGAAGAAGTATTTGCAGTAAAATTAACCTTTACCTGTGCATCCTTCACCAACAGCTGAATGGCATTCACGCAGGCATTCCGTATCATATCTTTCAACGGACAGGCGGGTGTTGTTAAAACCACAGTGAATGAAACAATATTTCCCTCTATCTTAATATTTTTAATCATGTTCAGGGTTACCAGGTCTTTTCCAAGATCCGGTTCCTGAACAGTACTTAATGCTTTCAATACCTGTTCTTCTGTCATTCTTCAAGGTTTTGTTAAAAAGTTCTATTTGGTACAAATTTAACCATTGAGCAGGTTAGTTTGTTTATGATTTACTCATTTAGAGTTATTTTTGAGATTGTTGATAGTGTTGTGACAACTTTAAAGTAGGGCGTTTACTGCTGTCAGCTATCAGTAGGAAATGTATGTCATAATAATTTGCTTATGGCTGATAACATTTTATTAATAAAACGGAAGACATCTTATCCAACATAAAAAATGTTTGCTTAATGAAAAGAACTTTACGATATTTTTTACTGGTAGCATTTTTTATTCCGGTTGCTGCAAAGGCGCAGTTTGGAGAATTAAAGGATTCTGTTGTTCAATTGTATGGTGTGGTAATGACGGCGGATAGCCTGCGCGGAATTCCCGGAGTGAGCGTTACTGTTAAAGGACAAAACCGTGGAACCCCTTCCAGTGATGAAGGAGTATTTTCCATTGTTGTAATGAAAGGAGACCAGGTGGAATTTACAAGTGTTGGCTATAAACCAAAGCTGATAAATATTCCCAAAGATTTGCAGGGTAATCAATATAGCGTTATTCAACTGATGGTTACCGATACGATGTATCTTCCAGTTACGATTATTAAACCACGACCAACGCGGGAACAGTTTGAACGTGATTTTGTAAACGCCCATATACCGGATGATAATCTTGAAATAGCCCGGCAAAACACCAATGCCAGCAAACTACGAATATTATCGAAAGGACTTCCCTATGACGGTGCTGAATCTGCCGGATTTAACCTTCGTCAGAATGCCAGCAAATATTATTCTGCCGGGCAGATGCCACAGCAAAACATATTCAGTCCCTTTGCCTGGTCGGAATTTATACAGGCCTGGAAGCGGGGTGATTTCAGGAATAAGAATTAGGTAGCTGACGGCTTAACGCCGTCATCAGGTATGAGGTATGAGGTATGAGGTATGAGGTATGTAACTTCATACTTTAATTCGAAGATTGTTATTGTGCTTCTCAAAGAAATTTTTTTAAATATTTTACAGTATAAAATATGTAATGATTGATGATAGCAATTTTTTACAACAGGAGCAAACTGTTAACCTCATACCTCATACCTCACAGCTCATACCTCAAATTGCAGTTGTTGGTGCAGGCACAATGGGTAATGGCATTGCACATGTCTTTGCACAAGCGCGGTTTGCCGTAACTCTTATTGACGTTAATGTTCAACAGCTTGACAAAGCGATTCAAACAATCTCAAAAAATTTAGACAGGCAGGTTGCAAAAGGATCATTGACAGAAAATGATAAGGCAACTACGCTTAACAATATTATTATAGAAACTGATCTTTCGTTAGGAGTAAAAGATGCCGTGCTGGTAATTGAGGCAGCTACCGAAAACACAGAGCTCAAGCTCAGAATATTTAAGCAACTGGATGAAGCCGCGCCAAAAAGCGCCATTCTTGCTACTAATACTTCTTCTATCAGCATTACTAAAATTGCTGCTGCCACTTCACGGCCGGCACAGGTTATAGGAATGCATTTTATGAACCCGGTGCCTGTAATGAAACTAGTGGAGATCATAAACGGATATGCTACCACGAAAGAAGTTACCGATACCATTGTTGGTTTTACCAGGCAATTAGGTAAGGTCTCTTGTGTTGTAAATGATTATCCGGGATTTATTGCCAATCGGATTCTGATGCCAATGATCAATGAAGCCATTTATAGTTTGTATGAGGGGGTTGCCGGAGTGGAAGCTATTGATAATATTATGAAACTTGGTATGGCTCATCCCATGGGACCATTGCAGTTAGCAGATTTTATCGGACTGGATATTTGTCTAAGTATTATGAATGTACTGTATCAGGGTTTTGGAAACCAGAAGTATGCTCCCTGTCCTTTGCTGGTGAACATAGTGGCTGCCGGTAACCTGGGAGTTAAAAGCGGTGAAGGATTTTATGCGTATAGTGCTGGCCGTAAGGAGCTGGTAGTGAGTGAGAGGTTTATGAAGTTTTTATAACCGCAGAGGAAAAGCCGGAGTTTAAGAAGAGGTTACACAGAGGACGCCTCTGTGTAACCTCTTCTTAAACTCCGGCAATTTCTCCGTGGTTAAAAAAAACAACTCACTACACGTTCACCATTATTTTTTTACCAGATTCAGCAGCATTATATATAGCCTTAATAATTATTATATCTCTTTTCCCCAACTCACCGGGTACCCGTGATTGCTTATTCAACTGAACACATTGCGCAAAATCATCCATCTGTAAAGCCTGCTGATTGGGTGGTGTAAAGTTCAGCGGCCCGCGGCTTGTTTCCACTACCATGCCTCTGTAGGTAAAAGCATGTTCCTTGAATTCTATCCAGCCTTTCGCCCCTTCTGCTTTAAAATAATCTTTGTTATGCTGGTAGCTGGTTTGCAAATCAGCTACAGATCCACCGGGAAATTCCATTGTCCAGCTGATCCCTTCTTCCACATCAGAGAATATGTCAGGTCTGGTTTTGGTGTGATATTTTGCAGTGACGGCAAGAGGCGCCACTCCATTAGCTCCCATGCATGCACCGTGAACAAGATAGATACCAAGGTCCATGAGTGGGCCGCCACCGGCAAGTTTTTTATCTGCCCGCCAGGCTTTACTGCCCATAACGAATCCACGGTCACCATTCATTTTGGTTAATAATCCAAAATCTTTTTCTTTGGCAAGCCGCATCAATTCCTGATGATAGGGATCGAAATGAAGACGGTACCCTATTGAAAGTTTAACCTTAGCTTCATGGCATGCAGCAATGATGGCATCGCACTCTGCAATGGTAGTAGCCATAGGCTTTTCGCAGATAACATGCTTACCTGCTTTGGCTGCTGCAATAGCATGTTCCGCGTGTAAACCATTTGGAGTTACAACATAAACTATATCAATATCTGGATTGCCGGCTAGTTGTGACATTGTATCGTAGCTATAAATGTTCTTTTCAGGAAAGCCATAATCTTTTGCCCATTGCTCACCTTTTGCTTTTGAGCCTGTAATAACACCTGCAAGCCTGCAATACTGCGTTTGCTTTAAAGCTGGTCCTAGTTGATTAGCGCTATAACCGCCTAGTCCTAATAAAGCAATTCCAAGTTTCCGCGGTTGTTCCTTTAACAGATGCAGGTTGCGGGCAAGCACTAAACCGCCGACGCTCATAGAAAGCTGGCTGATAAAGGAACGGCGATTAATATACAATTTTTCCATAGACACAATTAAATATTGTTTTAAGGTAGTTAAATTTTTCGTGGTTCAAAAATTAAAGCAGGGAGACAAGGTGAGCATGAAGTACTTATTAATTTTTAACCACATTATCTTAGTGTTCCTCCTTGTTTCCCTGTCACCGTAGCTAAAAACTCTCTAACAGGAAGAAATCAAAAGTCAATAAAAAATATTTACCTTTCTAATCTAAAATAAGATTTGCTATATGAAGCCTTCCACCATTGACCGGCGCACTATGTTAAAACACCTGGCTGTGTCGGTTCCAATGATTGCCACCTTCAATCTTAAAAGTATTTGGCAAAGCACTGGTCAGCGGTTTTATATTGGCGCCTGCGATTGGTCCATACACCAGATGGGTAAGGTGGAGGCTATGCAAACAGCAAAAAGTATGGGCCTGGATGGTGTGCAATTAAGTCTGGGCACAGCGGCAAATAACATGCAATTACGAAATAAAAACCTGCAGCAGGACTATCTGGATGCTGCGAAAAAATTTGGTGTTAAGATAGGCGGACTTGCAATTGGTGAATTAAACAATATACCTTACAAATCAGATCCACGTACGGAGCAATGGGTAAGCGATAGTATTGACACTGCACAGGCATTAGGAGTAAAATCAATCCTGCTGGCGTTTTTTAATAATGGTGACCTGAGAAATGATCCGGCAGGTCAGAAAGTGGTGATTGAAAGATTGCAGAAAGTGGCGCCCAAGGCGGAAAAAGCAGGGGTTGTGCTTGGAATTGAATCCTGGTTAAGCGCTAAAGATCATATCAGCATCATCAAAGCGGTGGGTTCGAAAAATGTAAAAGTTTATTATGATGTCTGTAATTCAAACGACATGGGCTACAATATTTATGACGAGATCCGATGGTTAGGAAAAGAAAATATCTGTGAGTTTCATTGCAAGGAAAACGGATACCTGTTAGGTAAGGGAAAAGTTAACTTCAACGAAGTAAGAAAAGCGCTTGATGATATCGGTTATACCGGGTGGCTGCAGATTGAAGGAGCCGTACCTGAGAAACAAGACATGCTGGAAAGTTATGTAAAGAACGTAGTTTACCTGAGATCGGTTTTGAGTTGATTTTTAAAACATCTTTTTTGATTTACCCTCTTAACAATATATTTATGGTACTGCCAACGATTGTCTTTTTAAAAAATTTCTAATGAAAAAAACAGTAGCCTGTCTTATCATCCTGTTTATAAGCACCGTTGGTTTTATTGTAAACCGCCAACCTGGTAAAGCCGGTAACTTACCGTTGGATGATAGTCTTACCATTATTCTTCCAAATGACTTACAAGCAGAGTTATGGGCCGAATCACCGCAATTTTACAATCCGACAAATATGGATGTAGACGCGCGCGGACGGATATGGGTAACCGAAGCTGCCAACTATCGCAATTACAACAACGATTCCACCAGGTTCCTTCATCATCCAATGGGTGATAGGGTTATGATACTGGAAGATACTGATGGTGATGGCAAAAGCGATAAATCAACTGTATTTGTAGAAGACCATGACCTTGTTTCGCCACTAGGCATCGCCGTTATAGGAAATAAAATAATAGTATCCTGTGCACCGAACCTCATCATTTATACTGATAACAACAATGATGACAAGCCCGATAAAAAAGAAATATTTTTAACCGGCTTTGGCGGACTGGATCATGATCACAGTCTTCATTCGCTGGTTGCCGGACCGGATGGTAACTGGTATTTTAACACTGGCAATGCGGGTCCGCATATCGTTAAAGATGCAGCGGGTTGGACCTTGAGATCGGGAAGCATTTATACCGGCGGATCTCCCTACAATAAAATAAATAAAGGAGGTATGATCAGTGATGATGGAAAGGTTTGGGTGGGCGGTTTAGCATTGCGCATTAATGCTGATGGCAAAGGATTGAAAGTGATGGGACATAATTTCAGAAACGCTTATGAACTTGCCCTTGATTCTTATGGAAATATGTGGCAGAATGATAATGACGATCAGGTGGTAACCTGTAGAACTACCTTTTTAATGGAAGGAGGTAATGCCGGTTATTTCAGTGCTGATGGAACCCGCTTCTGGCAGGCTGACCGGAGGCCGGGGCAATCTACTTTTACTGCCCACTGGCACCAGGATGATCCCGGAGTAATTCCTGCAGGAGACAATACCGGTGCGGGATCACCTACCGGAATAGTTGTTAATGAAGGTGATGCTTTGGGAGTACAATACCGTGGCATGCTTCTGAGTGCTGATGCCGGTCGCAATGTTATTTTTGGTTATAAACCTGAAGCTACCGGTGCTGGTTATAAATTACAACGAAACAATTTAATTACTTCTATGCCTGGCGACAATGAAGCTTATGTATGGAATGATTCCACGCATCTGCTTGATCATCGTAAATGGTTTCGTCCCAGCGATGTTTGTATAGGAACCGATGGCGCCATCTATATCGCCGACTGGTATGATCCGATAATCGGCGGCCACCAAATGAAAGACAAAACCGGCTATGGCCGCATCTACAGGATTACTCCGAAGAATAAAAATTTAAAAGCGCCTCACATTGATCTATCAACCATCAACGGACAAATAGAAGCCTTATCGAATCCGGCTGTTAATGTGCGCAATGCAGGTTTTACAAAATTAGCAGCAGCGGGAGCAGCAGCAATTGAACCTGTAAAGAAATTACTGGAATCTGAAAACCCTTATGTGCAGGCGCGCGCTATATGGTTGCTAGCACAATTAGGCTCAAAAGGCCTGTTGGTAGTGGAAGCATCGTTAACAAATAAAAATCCTGATATCCGAATCACTGCTTACAGGGCTCTTAAGCAAATGAAGCCCGACATCTTACCTTATGCCAGTCAACTTGCCAATGACCCTTGCATAGCAGTACGACGCGAAGTAGCAATATCATTACGGGACATCCCTTTAAATAAATGCCGCGAAATAATTATCAGCCTGGCAAAATCTTATGATGGTCAGGATCGGTGGTACCTTGAAGCATTAGGCATGGCCATTGACGGCAGGCAGGATGAAATGTATCCTTTATTACAATCAGCCATAGAAAGTAAACCGGCTTCTCAATGGAACCAGTTATTTGCTGATCTTACATGGCGGCTGCATCCTGCGGCAGCTGTTGAAAACCTGAAAATCAGAGCCCTGTCTCTGGATATTTCACAAGCAGAACGAAAAAAAGCGCTTGTTGCATTAGCCTTTATAAAAAATAAAAAAGCCGTTGATGCAATGACTGATATTGCTGGCAGCTCAATGAAAGATATAAGCGATCAGGCTACATGGTGGCTGGGCTTTCGAAAAACAAATGACTGGATTGACCTGGTGGCTGCTGGTAATGAGAAGAGAGACAGCATAGATATCGCCAGGGAAACTGTTCGCCGCAGGATGCAAACATTACAGGCCAAGTTGTTAGATCAAAGAACTCCAGTGAAAGAAAAATTGAAAGCAGCGTCTGATATGGCGAATGATCCCATCGGAGGACAATTATTGATAGATCTTGCTTCCTCAAAAAAACTTTCTACAGAGATCAATAACACAGTAAGCAGGGTTATTTTAAAAAATCCTGACCAGGGTGTACGGGTACAAGCCAGTAATTATTTTCAAAGACCCGGTATAAATAAACTATTTTCAATACAGGCGATCAGTCGCCTTCAACCTGAAGCAACGCGTGGCAAAGCTGTATTTGCCGGCACATGCGCCGCTTGCCATAAGGCCGGCAATATAGGTAATGATTTGGGTCCAGATCTTACCACTATCGGCAAAAAGTACGACCGGGTAAGCCTGCTAGATGCAATCATAAATCCAAGCGCCAGTATTGTATTTGGGTATGAACCCTGGCTTATCAATACAAAGGATGGCCAGTCGGTATATGGCTTTCTTATTGGTGACGGGCAAACGGTAGTGATAAAAGATGCTGCGCGCCAGCAACATGTAATTAAAACAAGCAATATTATATCCCGCAAAAAAATGGATCAAAGCATGATGCCCGACCCAACAAGTTTAGGACTGGATGAAAAAAAGCTGGCTGATGTTGCGGAATATTTGCTGACATTGAAATAGGTTCTGCACTTTAAATTTTGACGACATGGCTTACCAAAAAGAGTGCTCGACCTGTGAGGTTTCTAAAAACCTCACAGGTCTTGAGAGAAGATTGTTTCCTTCCCCAAAGACCTGTGAGGTTTTAGAAACCTCACAGGTCGAGCATTCTTTTATAGTTTACAATAAAAACTTCATCTAATAATTAATTATAAATCTAATATGAAAAGATTATCAATTGCATTTATTATTTTCCTGTCTTTTGGATTTGTCGTATTGTATAACGATGCCTATGCGCAAGAGCCAATAAGAGTAGCCCTTACCGGATTAAACCATGACCACGTAGGCGGAGTACTACAGCAATTTAAAAACGGAAAGGTTATTATTATCGGCATCGCAGAATCAAATAAAGAATTGATTGAACGGATTAAAAAGCGCTACCCATTACCAGATTCTTTATTTTATCCTGACCTGCCGACGCTGCTAAAACACCAGAAGCCCCAGGCGGTAATGGCATTCAATGCAATAGTTGATCATGCAGCAGTGGTAGAAGCCTGTGCGCCTTTGGGTATCAATGTTATGGTTGAAAAGCCCCTGGCCATGACCGTTAAACAATCAGAACGTATGGCTTCGCTGGCAAGACAATACAAAATTCAGCTACTCACTAACTTTGAAACTACATGGTATGCCAGCAATCAATTATTGTATAAAAAAATTCATGACAGCTCCGCAATCGGCGATATCCGTAAGATAGTCTTTCATGATGGTCATGAAGGACCGAAAGAAATCGGGGTAAGCAAAGAATTCTTTCAGTGGTTAACTGATCCTGAAAAGAACGGAGCCGGAGCCCTGGTGGATTTTGGATGCTACGGCGCTAACCTCATGACATGGTTTATGAATGGTCAGCCGCCCATTGCAGTCACCGCCGTTGCCAGACATATTAAGCCGGATATCTATCCAAAGGTTGAAGATGATGCCACCATATTGCTGGAATATCCGCAGGCTACTGGAATCATAGAAGCTTCCTGGAACTGGCCTTTCAGCATTAAAGACATGGAAGTATTTGGTAAAACAGGTTATCTTCAGGCTGTTAATGGTACTACCATTCGCTTGAGAGAAAAAGGCAATCAACCATATACCATCCAGCAGCTTCCACCGGCGGCAGCGCCTAACCAGGATTATATCGCTTACCTTTCAGCGGTGTTAAGAAATGAAATAAAACCCGTACAGGACCTGTCTTCGCTTGAAAACAATTTGATAGTTGTTAAGATACTTGAATTGGCAAGACAATCTATAAAGGAAGGCAAGAGAATTATGTATAAATAATTAATTCTGATTTGGTTAATGAGATCAGCAGATATTATAGTTGTTGGTGCAGGTGCCTCAGGATTAATGGTAGCAAGAAAATTAAGTCAGGCAGGAAAGAGTGTAATTATCCTGGAAGCCCGTAATCGTGTAGGTGGAAGAATTCATACTATTGAGGAACCAGCTTTTTTAGTGCAGGCTGAAGCGGGTGCCGAATTCATTCATGGCAACCTGCCGGTAACGCTTGATCTTTTGAAAGAAGCAGGCATACATTACCGTGTTAGTGGCGGAGATTCTTGGCAGTTCATCAATGGCGAACTAAAGCAGGATGAGGATGATTTTATGGGCGAAGGTGACCTGCTTACAAAAAAACTACGTGGATTAAAGAAAGATATTACTGTGGCCGCTTTCCTGGAGACCCATTTTAATGGAGATGACCATAGGGGGCTTAAAGAAACCGTTAAAGGTTTTGTTGAGGGTTACGATGCAGCAGATATAAACAGGGCCAGCACTTTCGCCTTACGCAAAGAATGGCAGGAAATTAGTGAAGGCGCACAGTATCGCGTTGATAGAGGGTACGTTTCTATGATCCGTTATCTTGAAAATGAATGCAGGAACAATGGCTGTTTTATTTCCCTTTCTTCCATAGTAAAAGAAATAAACTGGCAGTCAGGCGGTGCTGAAGTTACAACAGGTAACCATCAACGTTATACTGCAAAAAAGATCATTATTACTGTTCCTATAGGTGTGTTGTGTGCCGACAGTAAAGCCGTAGCAGCTATCAATTTTTTACCTTCCCTCACTGACAAAGAAAATTCATTTAAAGCTTTGGGATATGGGGGAGTGATTAAGATCCTGTTATTATTCACCCATGTATTCTGGAAAGAGCTACAATCAGCAGATGGTAAAAATTTAAAAGATATGGGATGGATTTTTTCTGGAGAATCCATTCCTACCTGGTGGTCGCAAGCTCCTGACCAGGGTGCGTTGTTAACCGGATGGCTTGCTGGTCCGAAAGCACAGGCATTTAAGGATTCAGATGATGCAACCATTCTTCATGAAGCGATGGAATCGCTTTGCGAAATATTTAAAATCAGCAGTTTTGAATTGGCTAAAATGTTAGCAGACTCAAAGGTAGTTAACTGGATAGCCGACCCGTTTAGTTTAGGCGCTTACTCATATACCACACCTGAAAGCCGTGAAGCGGCAAAGCAGGTAAGCATCTCCGTTAAGAACACGGTATTCTTTGCCGGAGAAGCTTTGTATGATGGCCCTGAAACCGGAACCGTAGAAGCAGCGCTGGCAAACGGGCTGCAGGTAGCGGAGTTGGTGCTGGGTAATTTTTAAAGTAACCATTAGCAGAATTAGGCCACGAAGACACGGAGGCGCGAAGGAAGAATATAATAAATTTCTTCTTCCTTCGTGCCTCCGTGTCTTCGTAGCTTAATTCTGCTTCAACCGTATGCAGAACAACTAACACTCACCTCTTCAAAATCCCTTCGATCCTATCCAACTCTTCCTGGCTAAACTTAATATTATCCATACACTTTAGAGAATCTGCCAATTGCGCGGGTTTGCTTGCTCCGATTAACACACTGGTAACACGGGGATCTTTCAGCAACCACGCCAGCGCCATCTGAGCAAGGGTTTGGCCTCTTTCCAATGCCAGCGCATTTAAATCTTTTATTTTATGTAGTGTCTCAGCGGTTAGTTGATTTTCTTTCAGGAAACCATGTGGTTTTGTAACGCGTGAATCAGCAGGTATACCTTTCAAATATTTATCAGTAAGAAGGCCTTGTGCTAACGGTGAGAAGGGAATGCAGCCAACACCTTCTTCACCAAGCAGATCCATAAGGCCATCTTCCGCCCAACGCTCGAACATGGAGTATTTAGGTTGATGGATTAAGCAAGGTGTACCTAAATCTTTAAGTATTTTAAAAGCTTTCGCTGCTTCTTCCGGTTTGTAATTTGAAATGCCTGCATATAAAGCTTTACCCTGCCTAACGATAAGATCCAGCGCCGACATGGTTTCTTCCAGCGGCGTATCAGGATCAGGACGATGAGAATAAAAAATATCAACATATTCAAGCTTCATTCTTTTCAGACTTTGGTCCAGACTTGAGACCAGGTATTTTTTTGAACCCCATTCACCATAAGGGCCTTCCCACATATAATATCCTGCTTTGCTTGAAATGATCAGCTCATCGCGATAGCGTTTAAAATCCTGTTTAAAAATGCTGCCAAAGTTTTCCTCTGCCGACCCAGGAGGCGGGCCGTAATTATTAGCCAGGTCAAAATGAGTAACGCCACTATCGAAAGCAAGGTGAAGAATGGCGCGGGAGTTTTCAAGAATATCCACATGGCCGAAATTATGCCAGAGTCCTAAAGATAACGCCGGTAATTTAATTCCACTTTTGCCGCATCTGCGGTATTCCATTTCTTTGTATCGGTCTGCATTGGGGGTATATGTCATAGTTAATGGTTAATGATTAATTGTTAATGGTTAACGGGTAGTGTTAAATTATTAAAGTTAGTCGAAAGTTTGTTTGATAGATTTTAATTGCTTTAGCTGATAGCTACTTCTCGATGCTCAACCCTCTTATCTCACTCAGACGGTATAACACTTCCTCCTGCCTGTTGATAGGTATGCCGAGTTTAATGTAACAAAACAATCGAATATCTTTTTCAATTATGGAACAATTACATTGCTTAATGATCATCATCACTTCATTTATTTGTGTATAATCAAATTGAAGCCGATATACCACTTCCACGGCTTTCTGTACAATGGGCGTTAGCTGTAGAACCAGTGCTGCTGCAGATTTATAAGCATTGGTTAGTCCGGGTACGCCTAATAAAGTGCCACCAAAATATCTAATTACAATCACCAATATATTTGTCAGTTGTTTACTATCTATTTGTGCCAATATTGGTTTGCCTGCTGTTCCGGAAGGCTCTCCGGCATCACTAACCCTATAATTATTTTTATCATTACCAATCCTGTATGCAAAGCAATGATGTGTTGCTTTAGGATGTGTTTTTTTTAATTTATTCAATATTTTTTTGAAGTCATCTGTATTGATCAGAGGAAATGCATGGGCAATAAAAGTGCTGCCCCGGTCTTTATATTCAGTTGAAGCAGGAGTTTCTATTGTGTAGTAAAATTGTTGTTCCATTTTGGGCTGTCAGCTATTATCTATATTTTTTTTACCTTAAATATTCAAACTTATCACAAATGAAATTCCACACTTTCCAGCAACTTTAAACCTTAAACTTTAAACTTTAAACTTATAATATCTGATGCTATCAGACAAAATCTTTGTATTACTATCAGGTCTTGCAGCATTCAATCCGGGGGCAGCAATTCCCTTCCCAATAAATAGATCCTCATTGGTGATTACCCTGGCTTCATCCCATAAGTTCTCTTCAATAAAAGACTGCAATAACCGGCTCCCCCCTTCTACCAGTACACTTTGAATATTCAAAAGGTACAAAGCATCGCATACCTGCCGGGCAAGCGGCAATTGATTATGTATTTTATATTGAATCAAATTTCCCGTTTCATCATGCCTTTGTGCATTGAAAACAATAGTCTTTACGGAGTTATCAAAAAGCTTTAACGAGCCAGGAAGCCGAAGGTTCATATCAACCACCAACCGAACAGGATTATTACCAGACCATAAACGGTTTGTCAGGATCGGGTCATCAACCATTGCCGTATTTGTTCCTACCAATATGGAAGCTTCTTCACTTCTCCATTTATGCACAAGCCGGTTTGTTATTTCGTTTGTTATAAATACTCTTGAATCGTTGCCGGCTATTTTCAAATCCGCGCTCTGAGCCCATTTTAAAATAATATAAGGACGCTTACTGGCATGAAAAGTAAAGAACCGTTTATTCAGTTCTTTACAAGCTTCTTCCATAACGCCGGATTGTACTGTAATACCGGCAGCAAGCAGCTTATCAATTCCTTTACCATCCACTTCTTTAAATGGATCACTGCAACCTATAACTACCCTGGGAATTTTTTTTGAGATAATTAGATCGGCGCAGGGCGGCGTTTTCCCAAAATGGGCGCAGGGTTCAAGAGATACATATATAGTGCTCATCTGAAGGATAGCATCAAAACTTTCCTTACTATCTGCAGTATATTTTATAGTCGCGTCACTTATACAGTTAACTTCTGCATGAGCCATTCCGTATTGCTGATGGTAACCTTCACCAATGATACTATTTTTATACACTAATACAGAGCCCACCATTGGGTTAGGTGCAACAAAGCCAGCCCCGGCCTTTGCCAGTTCTATGCATCGTTCCATATACATTGCATCATTATTCATTAGTGAGGATTCACCATGCTTTAAGTTCAACCTTATGTAAGAAACAAAAATAGCTTATTTATTCCTGTAAGTTTGCAGTATGACAGTGCAGCAGGCATCCAAACAATTACTTTTTCAACTCTTTAATATTTATGAGGAAAGGGAAGCTAATAATATCGCCGGCCTGGTAATAGAAAAAGTAACCGAATGGAAAAGGATCGATTGCATTATGAACAAAGAAGTAACCCTATCACCTGAAAAAGAAAAATTACTGGCTTCTTATACGGCAGCATTATTAACTCATAAGCCCGTTCAATATGTTTTAAATGAAGCATGGTTTTATGGAATGAAATTATATGTTGATGAAAATGTTCTGATACCAAGACCAGAGACTGAAGAATTACTTGAGTGGGTACGTAAAGATATCCGCAAATCCGAATCAGAACTAAGGATACTGGATATTGGAACAGGAAGCGGCTGTATTGCCCTGGGCTTAAAAAAGAAATTGCCTCTTGCTAAATTATATGCCTCTGATGTAAGTGAACCTGCACTGGCGGTAGCAAAGAAAAACGCCATGTACCTTAATGAAGAAATACATTTTATACATTCCAATATATTAATGAACAAAGCAATATTGGAATTACCAAAAGTAGATATCATTATTAGTAATCCGCCCTATATTCCTTTTCATGATAAAGCAGGCATGCATTCTAACGTAGTGCTGCATGAACCACACCTGGCTTTATTTGTTGAGGATAATGATCCGCTGGTTTTTTATAACGCTATTGCTGATTTCGCTGTATCAAACTTAAATAGGAGTGGCGCTGTATTTGTTGAAATACATGAGCACATGAGCAATAGCGTTAGAGAGTTATTCATTCAAAAAGGATTTAAAAATATTGAACTAAGGAAGGACCTGCAGGGAAAGGAAAGGATGGTGAAAGCAAGCTGTGAACGCTGAAACTATAGAGTAAAATCTTTAAATTCTTTTATGTACATTAGTCCCCAGAACACTAAACAGACCAGACAATAATTAAGATTATAATTCTACAAAATATTCACTATCATAAAACCTGTTAAAAAAACCAATCCCTTTTACGAATTGTTGCCACTAACAGGGGCACTACTGGTTATATGTTCTTTTTTTTTGGTTAAACAAACTTTCGACATCAGGATCTTTGATACATTTTATGTAGTCAGGCTACGATATTTATACTGGCTCTTAGCCGGCTTTCTAACATTATACTGGCTCTTCTATAAATTTATAATGATGAACTTTTTTTCCGTATCGCTGATTAGTATCCACATTATTTTATCTATGCTGGTATGCATCCTGATTATAATATTTCACATTTCCAGCGGACAGCTATACATTTATCATACCCGGTTAAATCTTTATGATGTTTTACGCTTCCAAAAAAATAATTTTATTCTTACCATTCTTTTACTGGTATTGGCGGCAGTTCAATGCACTTTCGCTATTAATTTCTTATGGAGCCTGAAAGTGAATAGTAAGAAATAGCTATTGCTGTCAGCTATCAGGATGAGCTAAAAAAACAATATCTATTCTTAAACTATTTTTTAGAGAATGTACAAACAATGTCGTTGACTTAAAAAGTTTGAAGTGTTTTTTCCTATTTGAAAATAGATTGGTTAGAGGTCTTAGTGTCCCTTGTGGATTACCCTTGTGTTCCTAGTGGTTAAATGAGGTATATGAATTCAGGAGTTTTTTAACCACAAGGAACACAAAGGAAATCCCACAAAGGACACAAGGGATGCCTGCTTAAAGACGTAATCCTTAATTCAACGACATTGAATGTACAAAAAGAACTTTAAACCTTAAACCTTAAACTTTAAACTAATCCTCTTATTTTACTCCGCTTTTGTCTACAGCAAGAACCGTTCTGGCACCCAGTTCCCGGGCAACGCGCATTACATTAACAATATTTTCTACGGGAACTTTTTTATCTGCATTGATGACTACGGTGGGCTGATCGATTTCTTTCGCCAGCATGGGTTGTAATTTCAATCTGAGTTCTTCCAATGTTACCCTGGAAGTACCAACATAAAACTGGTTCTTACTATCAATTGATACTACCACTGTTTGCTTTGCCTTTGTATCGCTTTTTGATTTGGGTTGCGAAAGTTTAATTACGTTAGGATTCGCTAATGTGGATACAATCAAAAAGAAAAACAATAAGATAAATAATATATCATTCAATGCCCCTGCGTGCAATTCCGGATGTGATTTAAATCTTGACCTCAGGTTCATATTTAATGGTTAATTATTAATGCGAATCAAGGGTTAAAGATACAGTGAATGAAAGCGGCAGCAATTTTTCCAAACACATGCACTAACAGGCCTTTTGTTGACCTGACTTTGCTGGCTGTTTGAATGTCTGTTTTTTCAATAA
>JAABUN010001250.1_pt1 | contig 58141 bp, 57 predicted proteins | sample 5559311 | NCBI WGS metagenome assembly JAABUN01 (sample SAMN10711877, study PRJNA513370) | rock metagenome | isolation source: Antarctica rocks | place: Antarctica: Victoria Land, Siegfried Peak sud
TGTCGAGGTCTTTCGTGACGGGGTGTGTGAGAACTCCCATCATCGAAGGACCTCGACCCCTATCCCCGCTTCGACGCGCCCACCCCGTCTACACCCTTATCTGTGAAGAGCCGCCATCGCGCTCTTGATCTCTCGCGACGTCCGGGTCTGTCCGTCGCTCAGGTAGGCCAGAGTCGGCCTCATCAACGTCTGAAAGTCGGGGATGGTCATTGGGCGAGCTCCTCAATAACTTCTCGATCGGTATTCCGACCAGTCAGCTTCCCCGAAAACGCCGCAGCAAGCACAGCGCTTCGCAGGCCAGCCGCCCGCCGACAGGCAACGGAGAGTGTTGAGTTTAGGAGCTGTGAAGCGTCGGTGATTTCGTGAGCCTTTTTGACGAGGCGGTTCTGACTTTCGAGATCCGGCAATGGGACAGTGACGCGCCGAAGCTGCTGTTGAGGGAGGTGTCGGATGGTTGTGCCGGTGAACAAGTGATCTACTCGGTTAGAAACAACAGCTTCGCGAAGCGCAAGCGACAAATATTGCGGAGAAAGTTGATTTGGGTCATTGACACGGACTCTGTGTAGCGCTTTTTGGTAACAAATGTCGTTATCGTGCCTCGTCCACAAGGCGGATCTGCCTGGCTCGCCGCCCTCGCACACAATAAGGTCACCCGGTCGCAAACTAAAGCGCTGGACTTCATTCTCCGTCAGCCGGACACATTTCAGTTGATCCAGATTGAAGTAGCCCCACCTAACGTTTATGTTTGCGAGATATCTCGTGGCGCGACCATCGGCGCGCTTGGAGTCCAGCATCTTGCCAAGCTTTGTATCGGCCACATCGCCTAATGGGGTCTGCGCACGACGATCAATTCGAGGTAACTCGTACTTCAAGAAATTGTCCAAGAGACACTCGGAGCGACGGCGAACTTCTAGCACTGAGTGCTCGGCGGCGTCGAGGTGGGAGAGGTGGTCTTCGAGTATCTCGACGATCCGCCGCTGCTCCTGGAGCTCTGGAAATGTAATCTCACAGCTACGGACTTCGCGATCAAGAACCGCCGGATAGCTTACTCCCTTCTGCTTAGGCAGAATTTGCGCTTCGAAGTCGTGCGAGAGAGTGAAGTAGTGCAGGAAGCGAGCGTCCATGAAGTCCAGTGGGCGAAGGACACTAAAGCCAGTGGATGCGAAGTCACCGTCAAGGCTTTTGCCAACGCGGGCGATTTTGCGCAAATACGGCCGAACTGTCGAAAAGAGAGTGTCGCCCTCGCGGACCTGCTGTCGGCACCTACTGGGTGCGGTGGCAGATTGGATTAGGGGGGCAGTCTGTAAGCACCCGGCTGGCCCGCCAAGCTGGCCTATGTCCACGTAGCGAACAGAGTCGCGACCGGTCAAGGACGGATCAATTTTCGATGGCTTTGACGTGACGGCCCCGATGCTGAGCACTTTCCATCCTGCAGTCGTCTCACTCACGCGGTGAGGTCCTGGTTCAGAGATTCGAGAATGTGTCCAGCGTTGTCGCCGAGGTCGCGGAGGGCTCCGTCAGCGCCGCCGCGCTCGGTGAAGGGGGCCTCGTCAAGGTCTTCGACTCTTATTTCGACGGATGACGCAATGACGTTGACCATGCGGTCCAGCCACCAACTTTCTTTCTCAGTGAATACGGTGCCGGCCTGTTTCTGCTGGGCTAACCAGGCGGCATACCGCTCTTGGATTCGCTCGGCATACGGCACCAATTCCTTGTCGCCACCCACGCTGTAGCGCAAGAGAGACACAAGGTCGGTCAGGGTGTGGTGGTCGCTCTTGCGGACACGACCGGGGTCAACGAGCTCGTAGGCGCGCCATAGGTAGTCCGCAGTCCAGTTGTAGGGGGGCCGCGAAATCCGATCGGCTAACTCCTGGATGTCCACAAAGGCGACCCTTCGCCCCTTGCTTTCTGTCGTCAGTTGAATCGCGGTGATTTCGTCGCGGTGCTCGAGAAGATAGGCGAGCCAGGACTCGATGGCCGAAGCGGCCGAACTGGTGTCGGCGACCCCATGCGCATCGACGAGGGTGTCGACACTGATTTCGTCAATGATGCGGTCATGGCTGGCGCGCAGTTCCACGATGCGCTCGCGCAGCGCAGGGTTGGCCGCCAGCGGCTCGATAGCGGCATCCAGCAAGGCTTGGATTGCAGTCGCGGGGTTTTCGGCCCTCGCGATCGCACCTGCCTGAACATCGGGGTCAACAGCATCCACGAGCCCGCGCACCAACTCGCGCATCGGGAGAGGTGACACCGAGTCGAGCTCTTCCCGCTCTTCAGGGGTGAGTTGCAGTTCCAATTTGGCCAAGCGCGAGGCGAGTGTCGCGGTCTCGTCTTCGGTCAACTCCAGCGCGGCGGCCTTGCCCAGCAACTGCTTCAAGGATGCGCCCTTGACCCGGTTCAACGGAGGGTCCACGAAGTCGTGCTCGGTGACGCCGACGGCATCGATGATGACAAAGCGCGTTTTTGTGGAGGCGTCGGGGGTGACCGCCTCGAAGTCCGCAGACGGCATCGTCCGCGCGCCGCGTCCCTTCATCTGCTCGAAGTACTGGGCTGAGCGGACGTCACGCATGAAAAACACACACTCCAGCGGCTTCACGTCCGTCCCGGTCGCGATCATGTCCACGGTGACGGCGACACGAAGAGCGGGGGAGGTGCGAAACGCCTTGAGTTGGCCCTCGGGGTCGCGGGCTGCGTAGGTGATCTTGGCCGCGAAGTCGTTTCCCTTGCCGAAGACCTCACGAACTGCTGTGACGATTTCCTCGGCGTGAGCATCGTCTTTGGCAAAGATCAGGGTTTTCGGCACTTCTGAGCGGCCAGGGAAGATCTCGGTGTAGAGGCGATCACGGAACGTCTCTAGCACCAGCCTGATTTGCGATTTTGAGGTGACGGCACGATCCAGTTGCTTTTGGGTGTACGTCACATCAGCATCGAGTTTGATGTACTTCTGCTCGCGAGTGCGCCGGTCAACCGTGGGGACAACCATGCCCGACTCAATGACGCTGCCCTGCTGTGAGATTTCCGTCTGTATGCGGTAGATGTCGAAGTCCACGTTGACCCCGTCGGCCACGGCTTGGGGATAGGTGTACTCAGAAACAAGGTTCTGTTTGAAGAAGGCGAAGGTTTGCTTCCCGGGGGTCGCGGTCAGGCCGACGATGTGAGCATCGAAATACTCAAGCACTCCGCGCCATACGCCGTAGATTGACCGATGCGCCTCATCCACAATGATGAGGTCAAATGCCTCGGGTGCTAGGTCCGCGTTGTAGGCCACGGTCACGGGGGCCGAAGGTTCGTAGCCATCAAGACCAGGGTCATCTTCGGCGCTCACAGCCTCGCCCCGCAGGGCCGCGTGGACCCGCTGAATCGTCGAGATCACCACATTGCTGGAGCCCAACATGCCCGCCCCGCGCAAGCGATCCACGCCATACAACTCAGTAAAACGGCGCCCATCACCAGGGGTGCGGTAGTTCTCGAACTCAGCAACCGTCTGTTTGGCGAGCGTGTTGCGGTCGACAAGAAACAGGATGCGCGAAAAGCCCCCGAACTTCAGCAAACGGTAAGACGTCGTCACCGCAGTGAAAGTTTTGCCCGCGCCGGTGGCCATCTGCACGAGCGACCGATCAAAGCGCTGCTCCAGCAAACTCTGTTCGATGCCATTGATGGCAGTGATCTGGGCCGGACGCAAAGGGGCTATGTCGAGCTCAGGGAGACCACGAAGTTTTCCTCGCCACGTGGGATTGTCTGGCTCTACGGCGGCGTCGCGAAGCAGTTTCGCCAAGGTTGACGACTGCGGGAAGGAGAAGATCTGCCGGGAACGAGGCTGGGGGTCGTATCCGTTCGTGAAGTGGGTTTCGCTTCCGCTGGCTTCGAAGACGAACGGTAACTTGCCGTCAACGGTCAGCGCTTTGAGGCGAACCTCTGCGCGAAGACCCTCGGCATACATCGCGGATTGCCACTCGACGCCAGACAAGGTTGCGCCCTGGGCCTTGGCTTCGATGACGCCAACGACTTTCTTATCGACATACAGCAGGTAGTCGGCACGGCCGTGACCGGACTTCATCACCACCTCGCGGCACGCAATGCCTTGAGCCGCGAAAAGGTTGAGATCTTTCTTGTCCTGAACCGACCACCCGGCATCGGCGAGCTGGCGATCAATAAGGGCTCGGGCGCGTTGTTCCGCGGCCAGCCGTTGATCGGGATCGTCGGGACTCATCGACCTAACAATATTGCCTAGAGCAGAGAACTAGGGGGATTGAGTCTCAGCGGTTGAAGACCTCCATGGTCAGTGTGTAGTCGCCGACACCGTCCTGATCGCTCGACCCGAGAATCATCTGCAGCAAGTCGCGCGCCGAAGGGTAGTCCGAACCCAGCGCCTCGAGGTATTCGCGGTGCGCTTCCAACGAAGCCACCCCGTCCTCGAAGGTGTCGCTGACGTCGACGCTGTGGGTGGCGTGCTCGGAGTTAGCGAAGCACAGCATCGTCACTCCCGGCCACGGGTCGAGCCCAGCGTCCATCAGGTCGGTGAAGAGCCACCGGTTCCCCGCGTCCGCGCAGGCGTCCATCGTGGCCAAACCGACGGCACGGTGATCGGCTTGGTTCAAACCCCCACCGCCAAACGTTTCCCGGTGGGTCAACGCGAAGACCACATCGGGCCGGGTGCGCCGGATCGCCGCAGCGATGCCACGCCGCAACTCCAACCCGTACTCCACGGCGCCATCGGGCATACCCATGAAGTCGACCACCTCGACGCCGACGTGAGCGGCGCCGGTGCGTTCTTCCTGCTCACGCAACGGACCAGCCTCAACCGGGGGGATGGCGTCAATCCCGGCTTCCCCACTGGTCGCCAGAAGGTAGGTGACGGTTTTGCCCTGCTTGGTCCACCGAGCAACTGCCGCCGCTAGGCCATACTCGAGGTCGTCCGGGTGGGCGGCGACGCACAACGCGGTGTTCCAGTCTTCGTTAAACGTCTCTAGGCTCATAAGCCACAGCCTCCCACGGTCGCGGCGCGCGGTGGAGGGGATTATGGGGTAGGGGAGCGGCGCTGATAGATTGAGTCCTGCCGTTCGAACGGCCGCGGATCGAGAGTGCCCTGGTGGATCTGCCCAGGCGCGCCGCGCAACGAGATCACAAGGAGAGCAATGCCCCTAGATATATCTGTGAAGAAGACCATCATGGAGGAATACGGCACGAGCGAGGGCGACACTGGCTCTCCCGAGGTGCAGGTCGCCATGCTGACCCAGCGCATCCGTGATCTCACGGAGCACTCCCGGGAGCACAAGCACGACCACCACAGCCGTCGTGGTCTGCTGCTACTGGTCGGTAAGCGCAAGCGTCTGCTGCGTTACCTCGCCGACACCGACATCGAGCGTTACCGGTCGCTGATTAAGCGCCTCGGCCTGCGCCGCTAAGTTTCGCCTAGGAGCGACTCCCATCTGTGGGGGTCGCTCTTATGCGTATGTCGGCTCTGTTCGCACCGCGACGAGCCGACAGTTTCGAACAGCCGGGCACAACGACGATGCCCCGCGCTGAGCACAACAGATAAGGAGGCCCCATGGAGGGTCCAGAAATCACATCCGCCGAAGCCGTCATCGACAATGGCTCCTTCGGTACCCGCACGGTTCGCTTCGAGACCGGACGCCTCGCCGTGCAAGCTGCTGGCTCCGTCACGGCATACCTCGACGACGACACCATGTTGCTGTCGACCACCACGGCCGGCAAGCACCCCAAAGACCACTTCGACTTCTTCCCGCTGACGGTTGACGTCGAAGAGCGCATGTATGCCGTGGGCAAGATCCCCGGCAGCTTCTTCCGCCGCGAAGGACGCCCCTCGACCGAGGCCATCTTGACCTGCCGTCTGATCGACCGTCCGCTGCGTCCGAGTTTCGTCTCCGGCCTGCGCAACGAGGTCCAGGTCGTCATCTCGGTGTTGTCCTTGAACCCGGACCACCAGTACGACGTCGTGGCCATCAACGCCGCGTCCGCGTCGACCCAGATCTCCGGTCTGCCGTTCAGCGGCCCGATCGGTGCGACCCGCGTGTCGCTCATCGACGGCCAGTGGGTCGCCTTCCCGAACTTCAGTGACGCCGCGCGTTCCACCTTCGACATGGTCGTTGCGGGTCGGGTCGTAGGAGAAGAGACTGATCAGGACGGCAACACTGTTCCAGACGTCGCGATCATGATGGTCGAGGCCGAAGCCACCGAAGCCACCTGGGATCTCGTCAACACGATGGGCAAGCAGGCACCGACCGAAGAGGTCGTGGCTCAAGGCATCGAAGCGTCCAAGACGTTCATCGGCCAGTTGTGCAAGGCCCAGTCCGAGTTGGCCGCAGCATCGGCCAAGGACGTGCAGGACTTCCCGCGCTTCCTCGAATACCAGGACGACGCCCTCGCCGCTGTCGAAGCAGAGGTCAGCGAAGCGCTTAGCTCCGCCCTACAGATCGGTGGCAAGGCCGAGCGCGAGACCAAGATCGACGAGATCAAAGAATCGATGAAGGCCTCGCTGTCCGGCTCCGATGACGCAACCTTCGCGGGTCGCGACAAGGAACTCTCCTCGGCATACCGCGCCACGCAGAAGAAGTTGATCCGTCAGCGCATCCTGCGCGACAGCGTGCGTATCGACGGCCGCGGTTTGGCCGACATTCGCGCCTTGTCCGCTGAGGTCGAGGTCATCCCGCGCGCTCACGGCTCGGCGATCTTCGAGCGCGGCGAGACCCAGATCATGGGTGTCACCACGCTGAACATGCTGCGTATGGAGCAGATGCTGGACACGTTGTCGCCGGTGACGCGCAAGCGCTACATGCACAACTACAACTTCCCGCCCTACAGCACCGGTGAAACCGGTCGCGTCGGCTCGCCGAAGCGCCGCGAAATCGGTCACGGTGCGCTCGCTGAGCGTGCTCTGATGCCCGTGCTGCCCTCGCGTGAAGACTTCCCGTACGCCATTCGTCAGGTCTCGGAGGCACTCAGCTCCAACGGGTCGACCTCGATGGGCTCGGTTTGCGCCTCGACCATGTCGCTCTGGAACGCTGGTGTGCCGCTGCGCGCCCCGGTCGCCGGAATCGCCATGGGCCTGGTCACCGCAGAAGTTGACGGGGAGACGCAGTATGCCGCGTTGACCGACATCCTCGGCGCTGAAGATGCTTTCGGTGACATGGACTTCAAGGTCGCCGGAACGAAGGAATTCGTCACGGCAATCCAGCTCGACACCAAGCTCGATGGCATCCCCGCCTCGATCCTGGCCGGCGCGTTGACGCAGGCTCGGGACGCCCGAATGCACATCCTGGACGTCATGCTCGAGGCCATCGACGCTCCCGACGAGATGAGCCCCTACGCTCCTCGCGTCATCAGCGTCAAGGTCCCGGTCGACAAGATCGGCGAGGTCATCGGGCCGAAGGGCAAGATGATCAAGCAGATCCAGGAAGACACCGGCGCCGACATTGCCATCGAAGACGACGGCACGGTCTACATCGGTGCAACGGACGGCCCCTCGGCAGAAGCAGCTCGCGACCAGATCAACGCGATCGCCAACCCGACGATGCCCGAGGTCGGCGAACGCTTCCTCGGCACCGTGGTCAAGACCACGACGTTCGGCGCGTTCATCTCGTTGACGCCCGGCAAGGATGGTCTGCTGCACATCTCCGAGATTCGCAAGCTCGTCGGCGGCAAGCGCATTGACGCTGTCGAAGACGTGCTTTCGGTGGGTCAAAAGGTGCAGGTTGAGCTCAAGGAGGTCGACCCGCGCGGCAAGCTTTCGCTGGGCGCGGTGGTGGCCGACGAGGCTGGCGACGCATCGGCAGCTCCGGCAGCCGTCGAAACCACGACCACGCAGGCCGAGGTTGCCTCCGTGCCGGACGCCCCGGTGGTCAACGACACCGCTGACGCTGGTGACAGCGCTGAAGGTGACGACAGTGATGGAAGTGATTCGGGCGACGGTAACTCCGACCGTCCGCGCCGCAACCGTCGTCGTCGCGGTGGACGCAACCGTGGTGGGTCGAACGGTGACTCCGGTGGCGACGACAGCGCTAGTGGTGACGCTGCCGACGGTGGCTCCAGCGATGGCGACAACTGAGCGTTAGAGCGTGGCCAGACCTGCTCTAAAACAGTGTCCTAGAGCAGCAAGGTCGTAGAACAGAAGTAAGGGCGGGTCCGTTGACGGACCCGCCCTTACTCGCATCTAGGAGTGACTCCCCGACTATGCAGCAGTCTTGCCCGCCCGCGCGGGTGCGCGCTTGGCCGTGGCCTCGCCGACGTGCCAACGCATCTGCATGCGGACTGTGCCGTTCGAGTCCTTCACCGGGACCCACGACATGACCGAAGGTCGGCGCGAGTGAGGCATTGCGCGTACACGATCCATGATGTCCACCTTTCGTTAACCTTGTGTTCACCTAAGGTACACGAAGAAGTCATTGACCGGTAGACGGCCCCCGGTGGGGTGTCGGCAACGCACCGCCTTGTGCCGCTCGAGAAGCGTCGGCAACGAGCCGCTCGAGAGGCCCTTGTGCCCGGCGGGCAGCAAAAAGTGCACCTGCGCCGGCCAGCACCGAGACGTGCACCCAGATCTCCTGGACCCAGTCCCAGTCCCGGGGGAGTGCGAGCGCTACGACGTGGACGACATACAGCGTCAGGGCCATGGAGCCGGCCCCGAAGATCACACTGACCACCCGACGACCGCCATCGGGCAGTCCCGATGTCGCGAACAGGGCCCCGCCCAGGATCACCAGAGCGCTGCCCACCGTATGTGCGAGGTCCACCATGCTGCCGCTGTGCGGCGACCACACGGCCAGCCACCACCAGGAGCCAGTCGGTGTCGTGCCGAAAAGCCCCTTGGTCAGCACACCGCTGAGCTCACCCCAGTCGCGCACTCCCTCCCGGTTATAGGTGTCGAGCAGCGATTGTTGGACGCTCATCAAGCGGGTTATCAACGCTGATATCCCGATCGAGACCACCGCCAGCACGCAGCCGCCGAGAGCCAACCGGAGCGCCACCACGCGTGAGCGCAGATCGAGTCGACCGATCGCCATACCCGCGAAGAGGTACGTGGCCCACGTCAGGACCGGGTAGTAGCCGGTGACGAGCAGTTCACTGATCAACGCCAGTGGGTCAGCCAACGACGACGGTGCAGGTATTCTGAGGCTCGGCTCGGGCAGAAAGGGGCGCAGCGCCAGGCTCACGACGGGTGCCGCCACACCCCAGCCCACGGCCAGAAGGGCCAGGGATCGGGCCCGCCACCGCAGTACCGGCAGGGCGCACAGGAACAGCACGCCGTAGTAGGTCAGGATGACCGCGATTCCCTCGGCCACGGCCCCTAGCAACAACCCGATCATGGCGATCAGCACCGCCCGGCGAGCCAGCACCGGTCGGGAATCAAAGCGCAGATTCGGCAGTCCCTGTGAACTCGCCGAGGAGCTCACGGAGGAGGTCGCGAGCACAATCGACAGTCCCGCCAGTACCGCAAAGAGAGCCGAAGACCGACCTGCCACCACCTGGTGCCACGGGTCAACGCTCGCCTCGGCCCCCACGAACGCGTCGCCCATGTGTGCCACGACCATGCCCAGCAGTGCGAGTGCGCGTGCCACGTCGACGCCGATGATGCGTGAGGAGGTCACGGTCGGGCTATTCGGGCGGGCCGAGATGCGCCACGAGTCGAACTTCGCGGGCCACTTCGCCGTCCGGTCCAACGACGCGGTCCCGCCACGCACCATCAGGCGCCAGGCCGCTGACGGTAAAGAAGGTCCGCGCTGCCTCGTCGCTGGCCAAGACCCAGGCCACCATGCCGCCGTGGTGGCCACCGCGCAGCGTGTCGGCGCTCGCGTTGAGCAATCGGGAGCCGTGGCCGGCTCGGTGGGCGTCAGGGTGAACGGCCAAAACCAGAATCTCGCCGCTTCGCTCGGGCACTGCTTCGTCAGTGTCGGCGGTGGGGCCGACCGCAGCAAACCCGACGATCTGTTCCCCGGCGCAGGCCACCAGCACGCGGTGCACCGGGCTGGGTGGGTTGGCCATCGCGTCGCGCCAAGCGAGGGCGAACTGGTCCGGGTCGAATTCCTTTAATACCGAGGCGGGCACGACGCCGGCGTATGCCGTCCGGAAGACCGTGGCCTGCACCATCCCGATCGCGGGGGCGTCGTTGGAGCGACTCGTTCGGACGCTGGCGTCCGCTAGGGGGCGGTGTTCATGGGAATGACTGTGTGGCTCGCTCACCCCTGCATCCTCTCGCACTGCTCGCAGGTTGCTGCTACTCGGGCCTCGAACAGAGGTGCAGGACGGACAACGTCCCGATAAGGTCTGGTGTATGCGAACCCCCAAGGTCCTTGCCATAGCCGCGTCCCTGACGCTGCTCGCCGGATGCAGCAGCGACGATTCGACGTCAACGACGGCACAAGACGGTCAGTTGGCTACGGACACAGGCGGGTCTACCGCCGCTCCGATGACCGACGCCGATCAGAGCACGTCCAGCGGCGCCATGGGTGACATGGCTGGGGAGAGTGGGCCCCCCACCAGCGACAACAGTGGCGCGTTAGCGGCCCTACAAACGGCTGCGGATTCGGTGTCCGGTCAGCCCTTCGACGTGGAGAGCGGCATCCGTGACGGACGGGACGTATGGGATGTCAAGGTCGCCGTCAACGGTCAAGAGTACGAATTGTGGATCAGCAATGACGGTTCGCAGATCGTTGACCAAGAGCAGCACGGCAGCCCCGACGACGATGTGGAGACGGTCGGTCAAGCCCAGACCAGTGCGCTCGACGCTTTGATGGCCGCGACGCAGCAGCACGACGGTCTGCTGGATGAGATGGAGATCGACACCGACAACGGGTCGCTCGTGTGGCAGATCGAGTTGGATCAGCCGGACGGCGCGTCCATCGAGCTCACGGTGGATGCGACCAATGGGGCTGTCACGGTCGACGAAGACTGATTGCACCTTAGAGTGCTGCAGCGCAGCGCCGCGACCTCCTGGCCTGGGTGCAGGACCGTGCGGCTAGGACCAGAGTGGACGCCGTCGTTGAGATGACACCAGGCTGGGTCTTCGGCATACTCACAATCGTCTAGTCGTTGTCTAGTCAGGAGAGTGGCACGTGGGGGCTCGCATCGTGACGTCCACCCGGCGCCGCCCACGGTTCAACGATCTGCGGATCGCGGACGTGGAGCGGCTCACCGAGGATTCGGTCGCCATTACCTTCGAGGTGCCCAGTGATAAGCGTGGTGCCTACGCGTTCGAACCTGGACAGTACTTGACCCTGCGTCGCAGCATCGATGGTGAAGACGTCCGCCGGTCCTACTCCATTTGTATGTCGAAGCGTAGTTTCGCTTCTACCGGCGAGATCCGCGTGGCGAGCGCCCGAGTGCACGGCGGTGCGATGTCGAACTGGCTCTACGAGCACGCGAAGATTGGCGGATCAGTGCAAGTGATGACGCCCTTGGGCGACTTCACCTGCCCTACCAAGCCTGAGTTGGAACGTCACCACGTGGGCATCGCTGCCGGCTCGGGCATCACCCCCGTGCTATCGATGTTGTGGACCGCGCTCGAAGAAGAACCCAAAAGCCAGGTCACCCTCGTGTTGGGCAACCGGAATCCCGACTCTGTAATGTTCGGCGAGGAACTTCAGTGGCTTCAACAGACCTACGGGCCGCGGTTCTCGCTCATCTCTGCTTATTCGCGCCTGGACACGATCGAAAACGCGCTGAGGGGACGCATCGATGAAGTGCTCTTAAACACCCTGCTAGATGAGCGACTGCCCGTCGCCGACGTCGACGAATGGTACGTGTGCGGCCCCGAACCGATGGTCCGCGCGGCGCGTCGCGTCCTGGTTGGTCGCGGTGCTGATCGCAAACACGTGCACCAAGAGGTGTTCTACCTCGAAGAACTCGAGGAAGGCCGGGGCGCCTGAGGTCACTGCCGCGATCTGTCCTTCACCGACGCGCGAAGGTCACGAAGGCGAAACCGTCGTGTGGATCGCGGACAGTTTCTCGCCACACCGCGGGGTCAATCGCAGGAAAGGTGACGGTGCCGTCAGGAGTTTGGTCGACCTCAGTGATATCGAGGCGGTGCGCGACGGGAAGGGCCTGCCGGTAGATCTCACCGCCCCCGATGACGAACACCTCGGTGTCTCCGGCGATGAGCATGGCCTCGGCCATCGAGTGAGCCACGATCACGCCGTCGGCCTGCCACTCACGATTGCGGGTGATGACGATGCTGCGCCGCCCCGGCAGGGCCTTGCCGATAGAGTCGAACGTTGTGCGGCCCATCACCATGGTGCCGCCTACTGTTGCCTCCTTGAAGTGCTTTAGATCCTCAGGGATGTGCCACAGCAAGCCGCTGCCATCACCAATCACCCCGTTACGTCCCACCGCAGCCACCAGGGTCAGGGTCTGCGCAAAGCCGCAGCTCAATACCGCAGCCGGCGCTCCGGAGGCCAGCACTTCAACGGCCTGAGCCTCGTGCGGCACCAGCCTCTCGGGTGTGGCGTCCAGCGGCCACCATTCCAACTCGGCAGCCTTGTCGGGCTCGGCAATGTGCGGCTCGCCCTGCCACGTCCGGACTTCGAAGAAGAGATCTATACGTTCTTCTTGCGGGTCGTTCAGGGCGTTCGTCCGGTGCATCGTCGCGACTGCACGTAAATCTTTAGGGTCAATGTGGATGCCGAGCTCTTCGCGGGCCTCCCGGACCGCAGCGGTCAGCGCCGACTCGCCGTGCTCGACGTGACCGGCCGCACCGCAGGCCCACCAACCGTCCATATACGGCGTTCCCCGCCGCATCTGTAGCAGTACCTCGAGACCCTGCTGGCCTTCGCGAACCAAGAACAGATAAACGGACGGGACGACGACGAACCGTTGCTGCGTCATACCGAAATCGCTGCCTTGATCGTGGGTGCCGCCACGTAGTCGAGGACCTCAATATCGGCCAGTTCGAACGCGTCGATCTCCGTCACTTCCGGATTGAGCCACAACGTCGGCAGAGTTTGCGGCGTACGGGTCAACTGCAGGTCGGCTTGGTCGAGGTGGTTGGAGTAGATGTGGGCATCTCCCAACGTGTGCACGAAGTCGCCGACCCGCAGATCGCTTACGTGGGCGACTAGGTGGGTCAAGAGGGCGTACGACGCGATGTTGAACGGGACGCCGAGGAAGATGTCGGCGCTGCGTTGATACAGTTGGCACGACAGTCGGCCGCGCTGGTCTTCATCGTCAGGGCTTGCTGGGGCGACATAGAACTGAAACATCGTGTGGCACGGGGGGAGCGCCATCTGGGGGACCTCGGCCACGTTCCACGCCGAGACGATATGTCGGCGCGAGTCGGGATTGGTCTTGATCGACTCGATCACCGCCGCTAACTGGTCGATAACGCCACCGTCCGGAGCGGGCCAGGAGCGCCATTGGTGCCCATAGATCGGGCCGAGATCACCGTTGAGATCAGCCCATTCGTCCCAGATGGTGATGCCGCGCTCCTGGAGCCAAGCGACGTTGGTGTCACCGCGCACAAACCACAGCAATTCGCCGATGATCGAGCGCAGGTGCAGTTTCTTGGTGGTCAGCGCGGGGAAACCGTTGTTCAGGTCGAAGCGCATCTGATGACCGAAAACGGAGACCGTGCCGGTGCCGGTCCGGTCGTCCTTGCGGACACCCTCGTCGCGGACACGCTGCAATAGATCGAGGTATGCACGCATGGGGCCATCGTAGGGATGCCCACGCAGAGGTGCCATCGCAGGCGTGCCATCCCAGGCGTGCGCCGCGACTAGGCTGCTGCCTATGAGTCTTCAGCACCCGGAACTGTCCGCCCCGCCGAAACTGGCTAAGGGGGGAGTCCGGGTCGTGGCTCTCGGCGGACTGGGCGACATTGGCCGCAACATGACGGTCATCGAACACGCAGGCAAGTTGCTCATCGTCGACTGCGGGGTCCTCTTCCCAGAGGAAGAACACCCTGGTGTTGACCTGATCCTTCCCGACTTCTCCTACATCGAGAACCGGATCAACGATGTGGTGGCGATCGTGTTGACGCACGGTCACGAGGACCACATCGGTGCGGTGCCCTACCTGCTTCGTATGAAGAACGACATCCCCCTGATCGGCTCGACGCTGACGCTGGCGCTCATCGAAGCCAAGCTCAAGGAGCACCGGATCAGGCCCTACACGATGGGCGTCAAAGAGGGCGATGTTGAGCAGCTCGGGCCCTTCGGTTGCGAGTTCGTGGCGGTCAACCACTCGATCCCCGACGCGCTCGCGGTGTTCATCCGCACCCCCGGCGGCACGTTGCTGCACACCGGTGACTTCAAGATGGACCAGGTGCCGCTCGATGGCCGGATCACGGACCTGCGCGCCTTTGGCCGCCTGGGCGAAGAAGGCGTTGACCTTTTCTTGGTGGACTCCACCAACGCTGAGGTGCCTGGGTTCACCACACCGGAGCGCAACATTGCCCCAGCGATCGACCGCGTCTTCCACGGGGCCCAGCGCCGCATCATCGTGGCCTGCTTCTCTTCCCACATCCACCGCGTGCAGCAGGTGCTCGACGCCGCGCACGCCAACGGCCGCAAGGTCGCCATGGTGGGTCGCTCGATGCTGCGCAACATGGGCATCGCCGCCGAGCTCGGCTACTTGCACGTGCCCGACGGGGTGCTCGTCGACCTCGGCAAACTAGCTCAGCTGCCCGAAAACAAGCAGGTGCTGGTGTGTACCGGTTCCCAGGGTGAGCCCATGGCGGCCTTGTCGCGGATGGCTAAGCGTGAACACAAAATCGAGGTCGGCGACGACGACACCGTGCTGCTCGCGTCGTCGCTGATCCCCGGCAACGAGAACGCCGTCTACCGCGTGATCAACGGCCTGACCAGGCTCGGCGCCAACGTCGTGCATAAAGGCAACGCGATGGTGCACGTCTCTGGGCACGCCAGCGCGGGGGAGCTGCTCTACTGCTACAACATCGTGCGGCCCAAGAACGTGATGCCGGTGCACGGCGAATGGCGCCACCTGCAGGCCAACGCCGACTTGGCGGTCGCGACCGGTGTGCCGCGAGAGCGTGTGGTCCTTCCCGAAGACGGCGTCGTGGTGGACCTCGTCGACGGCGTCGCCAAGATCGTCGGAGCCATCGACTGCGGCTACGTGTACGTCGACGGCTCGTCGGTCGGTGGCACCACCGAGACGTTGCTCAAGGACCGGCTCATCCTGCGCGACGAAGGCTTCGTGACGATCGTGGTCGTGCGTGATGCTAAAACCGGAATGATCACCGCCGGGCCGCAAATCCAGACCCGTGGGTTCGCCGAAGACGAAGAAATCTTTGACAAGGTGCTGCCTCAACTCAAGGAAGCGTTAGAGAAGGCTCGCAAGAATGGGGTCAACGACACCCGTCAACTGCAGCAGGTCATTCGTCGCACGGTCGGTTCGTTCGTCGGCGGCAAATTGCGTCGGCGCCCCATGATCATGCCGATCGTCATCGACTCGTAGGTCGAGAACGTCGTGTCTAGGCCAGGACTGCAACGCCCAAAGCGGCGAGGGCGATCAGCCAACTGACCATGCTGCCGACGAGAAAGTACTCAGTAAGTTCGTAGACCTCTAACGCCTCTTCCTCGACTCGCTGTCGGCCTCTCGTGAATGCTGCAGCTCGGGGAAGCGGATCAGACCTTTTGCGGCAATGACCAAGGTGGCGGCAGTTACCTCTCCGGCAAGGCCCAAGCCTAGGATGATCAGTCGCTCCATGGGACCAAGGAGTCGCCCGCCACGCAAGCGGTCTGAAGGCTGGGGCATGTCCGGGGGGCGAATGGCCCCGACCTGGACCAGGACCAGGCGCACGATGACGTTGGCGGTTGCCACCTGTATGAGCAGTAGGCCGGCTACGAGGAGCACCCGATCTGCGTCTACGGCCGCCTGGGCTGCGAAGAGGTCGGTCCACGTTAGCCAACGACTGACGGCACCCGCGGCGGGGGATGCTGCCCCCGAGATCGCCACCAGCAGACTCAGACCGCCACCTAAGATCAAGAGCGGAATTGCGGCGCCCCTGTTGCGCACGAACTCTTCCCGCGACGTCAGCACCCAACCCACGACGATCACACACGACAGCAGGAGCGAGAGAACATCCGCTGATGTGGTCAGGTCCGCCAGGACAGCCAAGATCGCGATGACGCAGACTCCTAGGAGCGTGCTGAGGATCACTGCGGGCTGGGCGTGAACCCAGCGGCGAGCACCGACGGTCCTCACCACGTCTGCTGTGGCCAGACCGATCAGGGTGAGTGCAACCATGCTCACGGAAGGCTCGCCAGGTTGCGCGCTGCGCTGACGATCATCGGCATACCGGCAGTGCTCCGGCGCTGTTGCACGGCTTGGCGGCTGATGCCGAGGTCGTCGGCGATCTGGGTTTGTGTGTGGTCAGCCATCATTCCCCTCAGGATGCTCCAGGACCTTTCGTCAAAGGAGTCAAGCAGCAGGTCCTGACACTCCAAGGCGGCGTTGACCGCATCCTGCATGGAATCGCCGTCCGCAGCGGATCGATATGCCGCCCGCTGTGCTGCCCAGCCCGTCTGGTCTTCGTGCGCCTCAACCTTTTCGATCGCCGCTCGGGCTGCCCACCAACCTGGCCCGTCCTGGGTGTTCGCGCCGGGATCTAACACCGTGACCTCGCCGCGGCCAATGCCGAATCGCACGCGCACCGACGGCTCGAGCAGCGACCGGATCGCCAAGACTGTGGCGATGGCGTCCCCTAGCCGCACATACGAACCCTGAAATTCGTCCCCAGCGGTGATAGCCAGGGGGCGCAAGGGGGTGATCTGCGTTGAGACCGCACGTAACGCGGACGTGATCGTGTCGTGGAGGTTTTGCCGATCGGACGACAAGCGCGAGTCGATCAGGTCACCGATGAGGGTCACTTCCGGTCCTTGCATAGCAAGAGTTTACCTTGCATACGGGGAAAAGCAAGGCGTGCGCTTGCCGAGGGGCTGTCGACCTCTGACGTAGCGCTAACCCTGAGTGCACGGGCCGTGATGGCGTGCAACGATGCGCGTCATGCGCGGTGAGAAAAGTGACGGCGAGACCAGCGTGAAGAAGGCCGTTCTCAGCCTCGCATGGCTGTGGTGGCTGGCGGTCGCCGGTTTGCTCGCGCTGCGGTGGGTGAACATCGGTGGGGTCGTCCCGATGTTGCAAAGTGGGCTGCCCTTAGTGGGTATGTCGTTGCTCGTGCTATTGGTGCTGGTGGCTGCGATGAGGGAGAAGTTGCTCGTCCTGATGACGGTTCTGCTCTTGGTCCCGATGGTGGTGTTGGCCCGGCCGTGGTGGTTCCAGGGGGTTCAGCAGCCGTCTGCGGCCAGCGACATCGTGGTGGTAGCGAGCAATATGAAGTTCGGCGCGGCCGATGTTGACGATGTGGGGCGACTAGTCAGCGAAAAGCAGGCTGACGCGCTCGTGCTTCTTGAAATCACCCCGGAAGCCCTGGCGAGAATCGAAGCGAGCGGCATACCGGAGATGTTGCCTCACCGATCAGGTAGGCCGCGCGAAGATGCCGGCGGGACCATGATCTTCACCAAGGAGCCCCACGAAGAGCGTGTTGACTCGCCTGTTGCTCGGTTTGATCAGGTGGCTGTGGAAATTGAGCGACCCTCCGCTGACCCATGGCTCTTGCTCGGTGCTCACCCGGTCCCGCCCACTGCGTCCAGTTGGGCTGCCGAACTCGCCAACCTGCAAGCCTGGCGCGATCGCCAAGACGATGAGATCCCGTTGGTGATGGCCGGTGACTTCAACGCCTCGTCCGCTCACCCAAGTTTTCGCGGGCTGAAACGCGGGATGACCGACGCACAACGCGCCACCGGACCGGGGTGGGTTAGGACATGGCCGCAGGGGAGCGCGATCCCGGCCTTTGTCGACCTCGACCACGTGCTGTTCCGGGGGCTCGAGGTCGTCACCTCAGGGGTCAGCGTAATCGGAAACACCGACCACGCTGCGGTCTGGGCCCGGCTGGGGTGAGGCCGCCCGGCTGCAGGACAACCGGCGGATACAGCGTGTGACGCACCATGCGGGGCCTCCTCTCGCGTACGGTTCGAGAATGCCCGGACCTGCGACGAATTCAACGCGCTCCCGCTCGAGCGGCTCTAGCGCTGCTCGGAGCGGCGGTCAGCGGCGTCCCGGTAGTTCGAGTGGTAAGCCCAACTCGAGCGGTACGTCGAAAGGCCCAGCCCGTACATCTGGGGGCAAAGCGCGCACATCGACGCGCGGGAGCGCAACCTCAACTCGCTTGAGTAAGACCTCGCGCCCCGGCGGTCCGCTGCTCATGCGCGTCGTGAAAGGCACCTGGATGGGAATAGCAACCGTGGCCGGAGGAACAGCTCGCAGCGTCTCGGGGGGCGAGGAAGACTTGGAGCGTGAGCACCGCCGCGACGGCCTGGGTCTGGTCTTCATATCGCTCGCGCTCTTAGTCGCTCTGCGTGAATGGTGGGGCTTGTCGGGACCGGTCGGCGGCGCTATCCACGCTGTTGCGGCGGGCACGTTTGGCCGCGTCGCTCTCGTGTTGCCGCTGGTCTTGCTGATGTTTGGTGTGCGCATGATGCGGTCGCCACGCGAGCACCACACGCACCACCGTCTTGCCGTAGCCGTTGCGGCGCTTACCGCGGCGGTTTGCGGGCTCACGCACCTGGCTGCCGGGTCACCGGACTATGCCCTCGGCCACCCCGCTTTGCGCGCTGCCGGGGGAGTGGTCGGTTTCGCGGTGGCCGCACCCATCACCGCCGGCATCACCGCAATCGGGACCACGATCATCTTGGTGTTGCTCGCGATCTTCGGTCTGCTGGTGCTGACAGCAACGCCGATTCACCGCATACCTGAACGCATCGCTGAAGCTGAGGAGCATCTGTTCAACTCCAGCAGGTTCGATAGCAACTCGCCCCGTGCGGGCAAGCCAGCGCGCCGAGGCCAGCGCTCCGAGGGTGACCCGGCCTTTGACCAAGCGGCCGAAGTGGAAAAGAGCAAACGGCGCTCCTTACGGTCCGGGTCGACCGCGATGCGGGACGAGGGTCGCGACGCGGACGAAACGCCTGCGGACAAGCCCAAGACTAAGCGCACCCCAGCGGTCAACGACCAAGACAGCACCGGGCCAGTTCCGCGTCCCCAGGCCGGGGATAAGGCCAAAGACGTGGGGTCGAAAGAAACGCTCGAAGCGCCACCTAACACCCCTTTGCCGCAGCGCGTCGAGCAACTCATGCTGGCTGGCGATGTCACCTACACGCTGCCCGAGAACACCGTCCTCAAGGCGGGCAGCCCACACAAAACACGCTCGCAGGCGAACGACCTCGTGGTCGATGCTTTGACCGGAGTGCTCGAAGACTTCGGGGTCGACGCGCAGGTCACCGGCTTCATGCGTGGACCGACCGTCACGAGGTATGAGGTCGAGTTGGGTCCTGGCGTCAAGGTGGAGCGGATTACCGCGCTGTCTAAGAACATTGCCTATTCGGTGGCGTCGGCTGACGTGCGCATCCTGAGCCCGATCCCCGGCAAGAAGGCCGTCGGCGTCGAGATCCCCAACACCGACCGTGAGAACGTGTCCCTCGGCGATGTGCTGCGCAGTCAAGCCGCCCACAACAACGTGCACCCGATGGTGATGGGTGTGGGTAAGGACGTCGAGGGCGGATACGTCATCGCCAACCTCGCCAAGATGCCGCACCTCCTGGTCGCTGGGGCCACAGGCTCAGGTAAGTCCAGTTTCATTAACTCAATGATCACCTCCGTGCTCATGCGTTCGACGCCCGACGAAGTGCGCATGATCTTGGTCGATCCCAAGCGAGTCGAGCTGACGGCATACGAAGGTATCCCGCACCTGATCACCCCGATCATCACCAACCCGAAAAAGGCCGCCGAAGCGCTCGCCTGGGTGGTTAAGGAGATGGACCAGCGGTATGACGACCTGTCGGCCTTTGGGTTCAAGCACGTCGACGACTTCAACAAGGCGGCCAAAGCTGGCACGATTTCGCCGCCTGCCGGTTCGCAACGTGTGCTGCAGCCCTACCCGTATTTGCTCGTCGTGGTCGACGAGCTCGCCGACCTCATGATGGTTGCGCCGCGCGACGTTGAAGAGTCGGTGGTGCGGATCACCCAGTTGGCCCGGGCCGCTGGTATCCACTTGGTGCTGGCTACTCAGCGTCCCTCGGTCGACGTGGTCACCGGTTTGATTAAGGCCAACGTGCCGTCGCGGATGGCGTTTGCGACCAGTTCGGTGACCGACTCACGGGTCGTGTTGGACCAGCCCGGCGCGGAGAAGTTGATCGGTCAGGGCGACGCGTTGTTCTTGCCGATGGGTGCTAGCAAGACCATGCGAGTCCAAGGTGCGTGGGTGTCCGAGTCCGAGATCAGCGATGTGGTGGCGCACGTCACCGGGCAGTTGAAGCCGAATTACCGTGAAGACGTGACGGTCAAGCCGGTTAAGAAGCAGGTCGACGAGGACATCGGCGACGACCTCGACCTGTTGTTGCAGGCCGCTGAACAGGTCATCACGACCCAGTTTGGGTCGACGTCGATGCTGCAGCGCAAGTTGCGGGTGGGCTTTGCGAAGGCTGGCCGCCTGATGGACCTGATGGAGTCGCGTGCCATCGTGGGGCCATCCGAAGGCAGCAAGGCGCGCGACGTGTTGGTGAAGCCGGACGATCTCGAGGTGACCTTGGCGTCGTTGCAGGGCCTTGACCCCGAGCCGGCCGCCAGCGAGCTGGACGACCCCACCGAAGCCCAGTTCGACGACATACCTGAAGAGGACGCCGAGTCCGATGAGGATGCGTGGTCCCTGACTGAGCGTCAGTGACTACGCTCGACCCATGTTTGAGTATGCAGGCGCGGCTGGGCGCACGAAGTTGGAGCGCTCATGGGGCGCGCTCAAGGAGTATCCCTCCGGAGTGCTGCTCGGAGCTCAAATTTTGGGAATTTTGGTGTTTCCGTTCACCGAGGATGCTGGCACTGGCCGGGTAGTCATCTCGATCTTTGGGCTGGTGGTTCTCGGGGTCGCCGTGCTGGCCGTCAATCGCACACCGTCTACTCGGATCATTGCCTACTCCCTTGGCGCACCCGTGGTCGTGCTGACCATCTCGGAGGCCGTGTGGCCCGATATTGCGTGGTTGGAGTTGGTCTCCAACGGCGCTCATGCGGTTTTCTACTTCTACACCGCGATATCGCTATTGCGGTACATGTTCGCCGACGCCTGGGTCAGCCGCGACGAGTTAATGGCAACCGGGGCGACCTTCACCGTCCTCGTCTGGGCCTTCGCCTACACCTACGGGGCGGTGCAGGTGTATTTCGACGGAGCCTTCACGGTTGGCGGGGTGGTGCGGCCTCTTTCCTGGTTCGAGTTGTTGTTCTTGTCCACGACGACGCTGACCGGCACAGGGCTATCGGATATCGCGCCGAACACCACCGATGGGGCCAATTTCGCGAGATCCATCGTGATGTTGCAGATGCTGACCGGGATGAACTACGTCGCCTTAGTGATCGCCCGATTGTTAGGGCTCACCCTGGTGAAGTTCCGCCGCTAGATTGTCCGCACACTGCGTGACACACCGATCCACCTGTCTTGACTATTACTCAGCCGTGTTCTGTGGGCACTCAAACATGCAAACATGGCTGATGACTGGGGATTCGAGCCGTAATCCCCCTCTTTGCATGTCTGAGTGCTCGCCGCCAGCGAAGAGGCTGCGCAGCGATCCGCCGAGTTCTGGCGCTGCGACGTAGGGTGTCTGGATGATTGGTCAGCGCAGTGTCGCCCTTGTCACCTTGGGGTGCACCCGCAACGAGGTCGACTCCGAAGAGTTAGCCGGACGTCTGCAATCCGAGGGATGGACGCTGGTCAGCGATGCGTCCGAGGCCGACGTTGCGGTCGTCAATACGTGCGGCTTCGTCGAGCAGGCCAAGAAGGACTCGATCGACGCGCTGCTGGAGGCCGGGGACCTCAAAGAGACTGGGCGCACACAGAAAGTTGTGGCCGTGGGCTGCCTCGCTGAGCGGTATGGTGCCACGCTGGCCGAGCAGCTGCCCGAGGCCGACGCCGTGCTCGGCTTCGATTCTTACGCCGACATGTCGAGCCACCTTCAGTCGATTCTCGATGGCGGAAAGGTCGCCTCCCACGTGCCCCGCGATCGGCGCACGCTGCTGCCGCTGGCCCCGACTGCTCGGCATACGGCGTCGGGTTCGGTTGCCTTGCCCGGCCACCAGCAAGCGCCGCTCGAAGAGGTCGCCCCCGCGTCCGGCCCTAGGGTCATGCGTGCCCGCCTAGATGGGCGCCCCTGGGCCCCGTTGAAGATCGCCTCCGGGTGCGACCGACGCTGCGCCTTCTGTGCGATCCCGATGTTTCGCGGGTCGTTCGTTTCGCGCCGACCCCACGAGATCGTGACCGAGGCCCGCTGGCTCGCTGAGCAGGGCGTCAAAGAGGTCTTCCTCGTCAGCGAAAACACCACCTCATACGGCAAAGACCTTGGCGATCTGCGGCTGCTCGAGCAGTTGCTTCCTGAACTCACGGCCGTTCCGGGGATCGAGCGCGTGCGCGCCAGTTACCTGCAGCCGGCCGAGATCCGCCCCGACTTGCTCGATGTGCTCGCGAACACCCCGAAGGTCATGCCCTACTTCGACATTTCCTTCCAGCACGCATCCGGGCCTTTGCTACGACGGATGCGCCGCTTTGGGGACCGCGAGTCGTTCCTCGGTCTGCTGGATAGTGTGCGGTCCCGGCTGCCCGAAGCCGGAATCCGCACCAACGTCATCGTGGGCTTCCCCGGTGAGACCGAGGACGACGTGCACGAGCTCACGGAGTTCCTTGAGGCGGCGCGCCTCGACGTGGTGGGGGTCTTTGGATACTCCGATGAGGACGGCACCGAAGCCGAGACGTATGCCGACAAGATCGCCCCCGATGTCATCGCTGAGCGGGTGGATCGGGTGGGCTCGCTCATCGAAGAGCTCACCACCCAGCGAGCCGCCGAGCGGATTGGCACCCAGGTCAAGGTCATGATCGAAGAGATCGACCCCGACACCTCAGACGTCATCGGTCGGGCTGAACAGCAAGGCCCGGATGTGGATGGCAGCACCACACTGGTCGGTGCCGGGAGCGCGGCCATAGGCGACATCCTCATTGCGGACGTCACAGCCTCCACCGGGGTCGACCTGATGGCCCGCGTCGTGGGGGACTGAACCCACCGATGAGCAAGGCATCAGCACCGGTGGTCAGCGCCTGGAACATCCCGAATGCGCTGACGGTGTTGCGCATCGTGCTCGTCCCGCTGTTCGTGGCGGTGCTACTGGTCGACGATGGCGCGTCCACCAGCATGCGGCTTTGGGCGACCCTCATCTTCATTCTTGCGATGTTTACCGACTGGCTCGACGGCGACCTTGCCCGCAAGCAGGGGCTGGTCACCAACTTCGGGAAGATTGCCGACCCGATCGCCGATAAGGCGCTGATCGGAGCCGCACTGATCTGCCTCTCCCTGATCGGTGAGTTGGCATGGTGGGTGACCGTGGTGATTATGGTGCGTGAGATCGGCGTGACGGTGTTGCGTTTCGTCGTGATTCGTCGTGGCGTGATCCCAGCGGGTCGTGGCGGCAAACTCAAAACCACGCTGCAGTCGATTGGCCTGACCTTGCTGATCCTGCCCTTGGAGGGCTTTCTACATGCAACTGGCCTGGTCGTGATGTATGCCGCGCTGATCGTCACCGTGGTGACCGGCGCGGACTACATGATGCAAGCCTGGCGGGTGTGGCAAGGCTCGGATGTCGCGACCTGAGATCGGCACCGAGTACGCGGCTGACACGGGCACTGGCCTGGCGCGAGCGATCATTGAAGAGTGTCGCGCTCGCGGTTGGACGCTGGGGACAGCTGAGTCGCTAACCGGTGGACGTGTGGCGGCGGAACTCATTTGCGTCCCGGGTGCCAGCGATGTCGTACGTGGCGGGATCGTCGCCTACGCGGTGGATCTCAAAGAGAGTGTGTTGGGGGTCTCTGCCGACGTGTTGGCCCGGCACGGGGCAGTCTCACGTGAGTGCGCCGAGGCCATGGCATCCGGCGCCCGGGGTGTGCTCGGCGTTGATGTGGTGCTGGCGACCACCGGAGTCGCGGGGCCCGATCCCAGTGAAGGACACCCGCCCGGTGCCGTCCATCTCGCCGTGCGCGGACCCGATGTCGACGGGGAAGAAGTCGGCGCCCACCGAGCGTTAACTACACGTGGCACGCGGTCGCAGATCCGCAACGAGGCAACGGCACAGGGTCTGTCACTGCTCTTGGCTACGATACAATCCACCCCACCGGCTGCGCCTTCACACAGTGGCGGGGTACTGTAGACCCCATCATTAGAGGGTGGCTCCCATCCGTGAGCCACTTCAGCAACGAACACCCAGCCATGATGAACGATCACGACACAGCCCAGCAAAGGGAGGGAAGACCATGGTGCTCTTACGACGCGAATTAGGCGACGTGCTGCGCGAGCAGCGCCAAGTCCAGGGCCGCACCCTGCGGGAAGTGTCTGCCAGTGCGGCTGTTTCGCTGGGCTACCTCTCCGAGGTCGAGCGCGGTGAAAAGGAAGCATCGTCGGAGCTTTTGGCGTCCATCTGCAAAGCTCTCGACTTGCCCATGGGGCAGATGCTCAGCAACGTCTCGCACAAGGTGAGTTTGGCTGAGGCGACAGAGCACCAAGTGGGTGTGCTGATGGCCGACGGTCTGGCCAAGCCCATTCACCGCGATGCGCTGACCAAGTCGGGCATGCTTCGCGCCGCCAACGCTGTGCACTCCGCCGCCTGAGGTTCGCGTAGGCGAGAGAGGCCACTCACCTCCGATGAGGGACCACATCGCCAGATCTCTGATCGCTCCACCCCCGCAGTCTGGGGTGAGTTGGTTGCGGCGGTGTTTGCTCTGGACGGTGTAGAAGAAGGCCTCAGCGCGGTGTCGCCCAACTCGTTGAGAGCAGTGTTCATCGCTGACCGCCGTGATCGCGGCTGCGTGACGCGTTCGTTAGCTCCGCTAGCCGCCCTACAGTCTCGCCTTCACCGCAGGGGAGTCAGTAGGTCTCACGACGTCCGTGACCCAGCGGGGTCTGCACGCCCCCGGTGTCTCGAGGCGATATACCGCCCTGACAGGTGGGGCAATAGAACATCACCCGCTCATGCGGTTGTTGTCCGATCGGTGCCAGCCGGACGGTGGTGCCGCACCTCTTGCATGGCAAGCCCATGCGCCCGTGCACCCATGCGTCGTCGACGGTGTCGGAGCGTCCGGTGATCGTGGTGCGCCCCAGACGGCAACTCACCACCAACAACCGCCGCGTCATGCGCACGACCTCGGCGACCTGCACGTCGCCGACCTCGGCCACCGTGCTCCACGGGCTCAGGCCGTGAATGAAGAGCGGCTCTGAAGCCCAGATCGTGCCGATACCGGCCAGGTTGCGTTGATCCAGCAGGGCCTCTGCGATGGGGCGTTCTGGCTTCGACTGCAGGTTGTGTACGGCGAGGTTCTCATCGAAGGCAGGGTCCAGCAGGTCGGGCCCGAGGTGGCCAACGATGCTGGCCTCGTTGTTGGTGCGCACCAGGTCGAGCATCCCCAGTTTGGTGCCAACGGCGGCGCGTAGGTGAGTGACGAGCAAGGCTCGGACGGTGTGATCCTCGTGGGTCTTCTTGGCCGTGGCCGCGCCTGCCCGCACGGTTCTCCAGCGGCCGTCCATCCGTAGGTGGCTGTGTAGGGTGAGGTCGCCTTCGAGCCGGTGCAGGATGTGCTTGCCCCTCGGCACCACCTCGATGGTCCGCCGCCCGGCCAGATCTGTGGTGGCCAAACTCGGGACCCTCAAGTCGCTGCGCAGCACCACTTGCCCCGCGAGCGCAGTATGCAGTCGCCGCGCGGTGCGCCAGACTGCGTCACCCTCGGGCACGCCTTAACGCCGCATCCGCAGACCCTGAGGCGCGGTGTGGAACCCGGCCTCGATCAGGGCTTTGGCAAAGGGGTGAGTGCTAGATAACGCGGGCCCGCCGTCAATCTTCTTCACGATGAGGGAGGTGACGCCGCGGTGGGTGACTTGGTCGCTGAGCGCTCGAGCGATCGTTGCCAGGTGCCCAGGGTTGTCGGTGTAGGTCAGCGCGGTTCGGCCGCCGCGCTCGAGGTAGAGGCCGAGGTGGCCATCGACGAGGGCTACCAGCGCACCGGCCTTGCGCCCGGGGCGGTGCTGCGCGGTGGATGGGTCCGCATCGTCCCTGCTCCCGCTTGTGGTGTTGGCGGCGCCGGTGTTGAGGGTTCCGGTGTTGACGGTGGCGGTGCTGCGCTCCGGCCACGGCACGGATGCCCCGAACGGGTTAGCGGGGTCGGTGGCGGCGAGCACGATCGCGCGCTCTGGTTTGTTGTCTCTTTGTTTCTGGGGGCTGGAGTTAGCTATCGGTGCGCTGGCCTCGGACAGAGCACGCATACGGTCGACAGCTCCCGTGGTGCCGAACTGGGCGGCACCTAGGTGTTCGACGAAGTACCCACGTCGGACGCGGCCTGCCTCTTCGGCCCCGGCGAGGATTCGGTAGACGCCGGCATACCCACCGACGATGCCCTCGGCGACCACGCTGCCCCTGGTCAACACGCCGTAGCGGTCCAGCAGTTGCTCTGCCGTCGCCAGAGCGCGCACGGTCGGGTCGGTGACCACCTCAGGCAGCAGCGACCACCGTCCGGCAGCCGTGGCGGGTCCGGTGCGCGTCGGCATACGGGGGCGTTGGGGAGTGGGTGCACCGGGCAAATCTGCTCCGCCCAGACCAGCCCCGCCGAGGCCCGCCGACGGTCGGGACCAGCGGGTCGTGCGCCCCGAACGGGGAGGGTTGCGCCTGGACTTGTGAGCGCCTTTGCCCCCGGCCAGCATCATCCGCACCGGGCTGAGCGTGTCGCCCGTGAGCCGCCCACCCCACACCAATTCCCACATGGTGACCAGCAAGGCGGTGTCGTCGATGGGTGGGTCGCCGCCCAGAGAGTCGGCCAAGGCACGGAAAAAGTAGGCACCGCCGTGCCCGAGCACCGACAGCACCCGCTGGGCATGGCCCTGGTCCTGCTCCGGATCGCTCTCGGGGGTGGTTGATTCGGTGGTGACCGCCCCTGGTGCCAAGGTCAGGTGGGCGGTGTCGCCGAGGTGCAGCGAGATCCACCCGTCGTCGCCGGGCAGCGACCCGTGGCCCTGCCACAGCACCTCGCCTGCGGTCATCAACTCGTCGAGCATGCCCGGCACGTAGTCGCGGACTCGTGCCGGCAGGATGAGCGATTCGAGTGCGCTGGCCGGGACGCGGGCCCCCGCTAACTGCTCGACCGCCCGGTGCACCCCGTCGACCCCGCGCAACTCACCGATCGATTGCCAACCGGTTAAGAACCGGGTGTACGTCTCTTGAGTGACCGGCTCGACTTCTTGGCGTAGCGCCGCCAGCGAGCGTCGACGCAGCATCCGCATGACGTCGGCGTCGCAGAACTCGGCGGCCTCGGCGCCGGCAGCAGCGGCAGCAGGGTCGGGAGCCAGGCTGACCGGCCGGAGCGCGCCTTCGACCATTCGGCCAGAATTGACGAGGCGGCGAACCGCTTCGCCCGCGATGGCTCGTCCGATCCCGAGCCGACCCGCCAATTCGTCGAGCGTGAACGGTGTGTGGGTGCGCGCGTAACGACGGACCAGATCGCCGAGCGGATCCTCGACAGGCTCGGTGAAGATCGCTGGCACCCCGACCGGTAGCGCGACGCCGAGGGCATCGCGCAGGCGGGCGGCATCTTGAGCGTCTGCCCACCGCTCGTCTCCGGCCACGCGCACCGCGATGATGAGCCGCCGCTCGGACAGTTCGTGGAGCCAGGCCGGCGCGCGCTCGCGGGCCTCTTCGATGATGCGCTCGGTGATCTCTGCGGTGCTGAGGGGCCCCAGGGTGCGCAGGAGGTCGGTGACGTCGTTAGCGTCCCGGCAGCCACGGTCTGCGGAGAGCCGCCGCAACTGGTTCAGGGCATCGGTGACCACCTGCGGGTCAAGCAGATCGCGCAGTTGCGCGCCCTCGCCGCGTCCCAGCAACTCGGCTAACAAGGCGGGGTCGAGCGAGAGCGCAGCTGCTCGACGCTCGGCCAGAGGTGAGTCGCCTTCATACAAGAACTGCGCGATGTAGCCCATCAGCATCGACCGAGCGAACGGCGATGCGCTCTGGGTGGTCATGCTGACGACCGAGACGGTACGGGAGTCGATGTCGCGCATGAGTTGCTGCAGCGCATCCACGTCGTAGACGTCTTGAATGCACTCGCGGACCGTCTCGAGCACGATCGGGAAGGTGGGGTAGCGAGCGGCGACCTCAAGCAGTTGGGCTGAGCGTTGACGTTGCTGCCACAGCGGCTGGCGCTTGCCGGGCGAGCGTCGCGGGAGCAGTAGGGCTCGGGCGGCACACTCGCGGAACCGGGCCGCGAACAGCGCCGAGCCGCCGATCTCACGGGTGACCATGTCGTGGACTTCGTCCGGGTCCAGAGTCAGCATGTCGATCAGGTCCGCGTCAAAGATCGAGCTTTCGTCGTCGTCGACCAGGTCGGGTAGGCGCAGCACAATCCCGTCGTCAGCGGCCATCGCCTGCACGTCCGCGCCGAAGCGCTCCCGCATGCGGGCCGAGACGCATAACGCCCACGGCGCGTGCACCGGCGTGCCAAACGGGCTGTGTATGACGACTCGCCAGTCGCCGATCTCGTCGCGGAAGCGCTCGACGACCAGGGTCTTATCGTCGGGAACGCGGCCGGCCTCTTCTTGCTGCTCACCGACGTAGTCCAGCAGGTTCGCGGCCGCGTAGCGATTGAGCCCGCGCTCGGCCAGTACGGTTTCGGCGGTGGCGCGCGGGGTGTTCGACATCTCTCGGACGAAGGCGCCGACGGCCTTGCCCAGTTCCGCAGGCCGCCCGATGGCGTCACCCTTCCAGAACGGCAGCCGTCCGATCTGCCCGGGGGCGGGAGTAACCAAGACCTGGTCGCGGGTGATGTCTTCGATGCGCCACGACGTGGTGCCGAGGGTGAAGACATCGCCGATGCGCGACTCGTAGACCATTTCCTCGTCGAGCTCACCGACGCGGCGGCCGGGACCGTCGCCTCCTGCCAACATCACGGCATACAAGCCGCGGTCGGGGATGGTGCCGCCGGAGGTGACGGCGAGCAGTTGAGCACCACGACGGGCGGTCACGGTGTCGTTGACGCGGTCCCAGACCACCCGAGGACGTAGGTCGGCAAAGTCCTCACCGGGGTATCGGCCCGCCAACATGTCCAGGGTCGCCTCGAAGAGCGGCCGGGGGAGTGCCGAATACGAAGCGCTGCGCCGGACTAGATCAAAAAGGTCGCTGACGCTCCACTCGTCCATCGCCACCATGGCCACGATCTGCTGTGCGAGCACGTCGAGCGGGTTGCGCAGCACGTGGAGTGCTTCGATCTTGCCGCCCCGCATCCGGTCGACGACGACGGCGGTCTGCACGAGGTCGCCTCGATGCTTGGGAAAGAACGCGCCGTGCGACACTGCGCCCACCTGATGACCCGCGCGACCAACCCGCTGCAATCCACTAGCGACGCTGGGTGGGGATTCGATTTGGACGACCAGGTCAACAGCGCCCATGTCGATGCCGAGCTCTAGCGAACTCGTCGCGACCACTGCGGGCAGACGGCCAGACTTGAGGGCGTCCTCGATCTCGGCCCGATGCTCCTTGCTCACTGAGCCGTGGTGGGCGCGGGCGAGCACGGGGGCGGCGCCGTGGGATGTGCCCGACTGGGCCATCACCTGCGCTGGGAGGTGGTCTTGCGAGGCCCCCCCTTCGTCGGTGCGTTCGGCCCAGATTTCGTTGAGACGCGAGGTCAGTCGCTCCGCGAGACGGCGGGAGTTCGCAAACACCAAGGTCGAGGTCTGGTCGGCGACGAGTTCCACGACGGTGCGTTCGACGTGAGGCCAGATGGAGGCCCGCTCGGTGGGGTCGGCGGTGGGCGGGCTCCAGATGTCCTTTTCACCCTCGAGGTCGGGAAGGACGGGACCCGCTCCGGTGGCAAAATCGTCGCCGTCGTCCTCACCGGCTTCGTCGTCGGTGCCCTCGGCTGCCAGCTCTACCTCCGCGACGGGTGCAGATATAGGGCCGACGCGATGATCGGCGTGCTCGACGAAGCCCGGGTCGGTCATGTCGGCGACGGGGACGTTCACGCTCAGGTCCCACAACTTCTCGGACGGCGGCTGCACGGTGGTGACGGGCCGACCACCAGCGAGATAGCGTCCGACCTCCTCTACAGGACGCACTGTGGCCGACAGGCCAATGCGCTGCGCTGGCTGAGCCAGATGGTGGTCGAGGCGGTCAAGCGTCACCGCGAGATGGGCGCCGCGCTTCGTGCCAGCGACGGCGTGAACTTCGTCGATGATGACCGTCTCCACGCCGACCAGCGCGGACCGAGCCGCGGAGGTCAACAACAAGAAGAGGGACTCGGGGGTGGTGATCAGCACGTCAGCGCCGTGTTTGGCGAAGGCTCGACGCTCAGCGGCTGGCGTGTCACCCGAGCGGATCGCCACCGATAGATCATCAACGGGGCGCCCGAGTCGGTGCGCGGCGTGCCGTATGCCGACCAGCGGGGACCGCAAGTTGCGCTCGACATCGACGGCAAGGGCTTTGAGCGGTGACACGTAGAGCACCCGACACCGCGGCGAGTCAGGCTCACGAGGCACCGCCCACAAGCGATCAATCGCCCACAAGAAAGCCGACAGCGTCTTGCCCGACCCGGTTGGCGCGACAACCAGGGTGTGTTGACCCTGGCTGATGGCCTCCCAGGCCCCGGTCTGAGCCGTGGTTGGCCCAGCAAACGACGCCGAGAACCACGCCTGCGTTGGCGTCGAGAAGCGTCTAAGGACGTCGCTCAGCGTCCGTTGTCCTTACGCTGCGGCACGCGACGCGTCGAACCATCCTGGACGACCGTGTTGCCGTAGGCGCCGGTCACGGGCGGGGCTTCGGGACGGGGCATGTCGCGTACCTCGTGATGCATGGTGCGGTGCGGTGGACGCCATACTTTGAGAAGCACTAGGGCCTTTTGCCACCACTTCAACTTTGGCTGACTGCTCATCGCCACTCCGTTTCTTTAGTTCCCACAGATCGTCTCATCGAGGCCACCGTCAATCATCCAGAGGATCGCTACTGACACGAGAGTCATCCTCTCACTGAGCACCGACAGGCGTGGCCAAGACAGTCCACGGCACCGGGGAAAGATGGATAGTCTGAGGAGTTATGGAGCAGAAGACGTACAGCGATTCAGTGACCGTGCAGGCGTCAGCTGAGGCGGTCTACGCCTTAGTGAGTGACATTGGGCGCACCGGCGAGTGGAGCCCGACGTGCGTGCGGTGCGAGTGGGACAACCCATCGCACACTGGGGTTGGTGCAGCGTTCACGGGCTACAACGAGACCGGGTCGCGGAGCTGGCAGACGACGTCCACCGTCATCTCGGCCGATCCTGGGGTTCGCTTCGCGTGGGAGGTCGGTCCCGGGTTCGTGCGGTGGTCCTACGACCTCCAGAGCGCGGATGGGGGAACCGACGTGAGCGAGACGTGGACCTTCTTACCAGCAGGGCTGCAGCATTTCGCCGAGCAGTACGGCGACAAGGCCGCCGAGGCTATCGAGAGTCGGACCCAGCAGGCTGCAGAAGACATCCCCCAAACTCTGAACGCCATCAAGGCGATCCTCGAATCACCGTGATCCGGGCCGTCTTGTTCGACCTCGACGACACGCTGGTCGATCAACGCGCTGCCGCTGATACGCCGCTCGTGCCTTGGGCGCGAGCGGGTTCGAAACCGCCGAGCAGCAGGGTTATCTGGCCGGATAGAGGTGGTGATGTGGGCTTCAAGCCAGCATTGTCCGCGCTGCCTCAGTCGGCAAGGGTTGATGACGGTCGCTGATTTGGTGCCCCTACACGGGAGGTGCCGAGCCGGATTCGATCGCTTGTCTTCGAATCACGTAGCCTCTGCAGTCATGAGGTTGAGCGAATTTTGGGCGCTCATGGAGCAAGAGTTCGGCGGGCCGTACGGGCGCTCCATCGCCAGTGGTCACGCCATCCATGCGATCGGGGACCGGACCGCGGTGGACGCCATCGAAGCGGGAGAGCCGGTTCGGCGCGTCTGGCTGGCGTTGTGCGATGACCTACAGATCCCGGACGAGCGACGGTATCCGGCCGACCGACGACGCGCATGACCCTGGCGGCGAACGGTCCTAATGCTGATCGAACGATCGGTGGATGCCGACCGTGCCACGACTGATGAGTGCCTCGACAATCTGAACGGCGTTCAGCGCAGCGCCCTTGCGCAGGTTGTCGCCCACGATGAACATCACCAACCCGCGACCCTCCGGTACCGACTGATCTTGGCGAATACGGCCCACGTAGGTCGCGTCTTGGCCTGCCCCTTTGAACGGTGTCGGAATGTCGGTCAGCACGACCCCCGGCGCGTCCGCCAAGATCGCCTGCGCCTGCTGCACGCTGATCGGCTCGGCGAATTCGGCGTGGACCGCGAGGCTGTGTCCACTGAAAACAGGCACGCGCACGCACGTCCCGGCCACGGCGAGCTCTGGCAGTCCGAGGATCTTGCGTGACTCGAAACGCAGCTTCTGCTCCTCAGCGGTCTCCAGCGATCCGTCGTCGACGAGATCGCCGGCACACGGAATGACGTTGAACGCAATCGGGTCGGTGTAGACGCCCGGCTCGGGCACGCTGACCCCCGCGCTGCTGTGCGCGAGGGATTCCATGTCGCCGGCCACCACGGCGCGGGCCTGGTTAGCGAGCTCGGCCACCCCGGCCACGCCAGAGCCCGACACTGCTTGGTACGTCGACACGATCAGACGCTGTAACCCGGCTGCGTCATGGAGTGCCTTGATCGCGGGCATGGCCGCCATGGTCGTGCAGTTCGGGTTGGCCACGATCCCAATGCCGCCACTGCCTTGGGCCTCGTCCAGCGCGTCAGGATTGACTTCGCTGACCACCAGCGGCACTCGGTCGTCCATCCGCCATGCGGACGAGTTGTCCACCACGATGGCCCCAGCCCCAGCAAAACGAGGCGCGTGCTCCTTGGACGTGCTACCACCTGCGGAGAACACGGCGACCTCGATACCGGAGAGGTCGACGGTGAGGTCCGACAGGTCCTCCACCACGATCTGACGCGGCGTGCCTGCATACGGCTGATTGTCCCAGCGGCCTTCCCAACCCAGCTCGGTTCCGGCGCTACGCGCTGAGGCGAAGTAGCGAACGGCCTTGATCTCGACGTCGCGCTCGGCCAGCAGTCGTCGCATCACGGAGCCGACTTGCCCGGTGGCGCCGACCACGGCGATGGTGATGCCTGAAGACATGTTCATCGTCCCGATCCGCCGTAGACCACGGCTGCGTCGTCGGCATCCAAATGGAAGGCGGTGTGCACGGCGCGCACCGCCTCGGGGAGAAGTTTCTGGTCCGTGATGACCGAGATTCGAATCTCGCTGGTAGAAATCATCTCGATGTTCACGCCTGCTCCGGCCAGCGCTTCGAACAGACGCTGAGCCACGGTCGGGTTGGATCGCAAACCTGCCCCGATCAAGGACAACTTGCCGATGTGCGAGTTGTACATCACGTCGGTGATGCCAATCTCGGTCCGGATCGCTTCGATGGCGGCCATGGCGCGCTCGCCGTCCTCTTCAGGCAAGGTAAAGGAGATGTCGGATCGTTCCGAGGACGTGGACACGTTTTGCACGATCATGTCGATGGAGACCCCGATGGCGGCGACAGCACCGACTACGGCCGCAGCTGCACCTGGGACGTCCGGTATGCCGACGGCGGTGATCTTGCCCAGTGACTGCTCGTGGGCGATGCCAGAGATGAGGGGGTCTTCCATGGTGTCTTCCTGATCGGCGGTGAGGGGGCGACCGACCAAGATCCAAGTGCCCTCCTGGTCTGAGAAGGACGATCGGACGTGAATCGGCACGTGGAAGCGTCTGGCGTACTCGACGGCTCGTAGGTGCAGGATCTTGGCACCGTGGGCAGCCATTTCGAGTGTCTCTTCGATGGTCAGACGTTTGACGCGGCTCGCCGCAGGCACGATCCGTGGGTCGGCGGTGTAGATCCCATCGACATCGGTATAGATCTCGCAGACATCGGCCTTGAGCGCGGCAGCCAACGCGACCGCCGTGGTATCTGACCCACCCCGGCCAAGCGTGGTGATGTTGTCGTCTTCGGAGACACCTTGAAATCCGGCGACGATCGCAATCGCGCCGAGTGCCAACGTGGCCTGGACTCGGTCCGGCGTGACGTTCAACAGGCGGGCCTGGCCATGCGAGCTGTCGGTGCGCATGCCGGCCTGGTCGCCTGTGAAGGAGTAGGCGCGCTCGCCTAGGGCTTCGATGGCCATCGCCAGCAGCGCCATCGAGATTCGCTCGCCAGCGGTCAGCAGCATGTCCATTTCGCGCTCGGGCGGCGGCCCGGGGCTCACGGCTTTGGCCAGGTCGAGCAGTTCGTCTGTGGTGTCGCCCATCGCGGAGACGACCACTGCGACGTCGTGACCAGCGCGTTTGGTATCAACGACGCGCCTAGCAACGCGTGAGATGGCCTCCACGTCGGAGACCGACGAGCCGCCGTACTTTTGGACGAGTAGAGACATGGTGAGACGATCCTGAAACCGTTGGAGGGTGAGCCAGCGGCCAAGTGTAATGGCCTAGCCCGACGTCGCGTAAACCTTCGCAGAACCCATCGAGCCGCTCTGCAACTATCTCCGTGCACGGTCGATGGGCGTGTCGGCAGTAATCGAACACACTTGCGATTATGCTCGTGCACAGGCGCTGGGGCGGCCCGCAGTTATCCACACATCGTGGTGGTGACTGGGGTATGTCGGTCCCGGCTTCTAGCGTCTGACGTACCCGGATGAGGCGCCCTCGACGAGGGGTCAACATGCGACACGGTGGTCGAAGGTAGGCGCGCTCACCCCATAGCGAAGGAGCAGGACATGCCCAAGCACAGCAACGTGACCCAGATGCACGGCGACAAGACCAAGGCGCTCGAGTCGGTACTGGCTCAGATTGAGAAGCAGCACGGTAAAGGTTCGGTGATGCGCCTCGGCGACGACATCCGTCCGCCCATCGCCGTCATCCCCACCGGCTCGATCGCACTCGACGTCGCCTTGGGCATCGGCGGGCTGCCGCGCGGTCGCGTGGTCGAGATTTACGGTCCAGAGAGCAGCGGTAAGACCACGGTTGCGCTGCACGCGGTGGCCAACGCGCAGAAGGCCGGCGGTATTGCGGCCTTCATCGATGCCGAGCACGCCCTGGACCCCGAGTACGCAAAGAAGTTAGGCGTCGACACGGACGCGCTGCTCGTTAGCCAGCCGGACACCGGGGAGCAGGCGCTGGAGATCATGGACATGCTGATCCGCTCCGGCGCGCTGGACATCGTCGTCATCGACTCCGTGGCTGCGTTGGTGCCACGCGCTGAAATCGAGGGTGAAATGGGTGACAGCCACGTCGGTCTGCAGGCCCGTCTGATGTCACAGGCTCTTCGCAAGATCACTGGCACGCTGAGCAACACCAACACCACGGCGATCTTCATCAACCAGTTGCGCGAGAAGATCGGTGTGATGTTCGGTTCGCCGGAAACCACCACCGGTGGGAAGGCGCTGAAGTTTTACGCCTCCGTGCGGATCGACGTTCGGCGAATCGAAACGTTGAAGGACGGCACGGATGCCGTCGGTAACCGCACTCGCGCCAAGATCGTGAAGAACAAGGTCTCACCGCCGTTCAAGCAGGCAGAGTTCGACATTCTCTACGGCCACGGCATCTCTCGAGAGGGCGGCTTGATCGACATGGGTGTCGATCACGGGTTCGTGCGCAAATCTGGCGCTTGGTACACCTGCGAGGGTGAGCAGCTCGGCCAAGGCAAGGAGAACGCACGGACGTTCTTGATCGATAACCCCGACATGGCTGACGACATTGAGAAGAAGATCAAGGCCAAACTAGGGGTGGGCCCGCGGGTCGATGCGGACGTTCCCGAGGGTGTGGATCCCGAGACCGGTGAAGTTTCGGTCAACTTCTGATCGCCCGCAACGACAATGGCGACGCGATGAATCGTGATCGGCGGTAGATGCCGTGGAACCCACCCAGCCAGACCCTGCGCGACTCACGGCGGCTCGCGAAGCGCTGGCTGCGGCAACCGCTGCGGCCAGCGTCTCGGCACCTTCTTTGTCCACAGACTTGCCCGAGGACCAGGTCGGCGACCCGCCCAAAACTGGTCGGGACGGCCAGTCTCTGGGAACGTCTATGGGTGGGGGAGGCGGTTCGACGCTGGGAGGTGCGGATGACCCCGAAGGGCTTGGCCGGGCGAGGCAAGTGGCCCTTCGTCAATTGGCGATGGGGCCTCGCACGCGCCAGCAACTCACGGACAAGATGCTGGCCAAAGAGTGCGCCCCCGACGTGATCGAGCGGGTCCTGAACCGTATGGCTGACGTCGGCTTGGTCGATGATCAGGCGTACGCGCACATGCTGGTGCGAACGAAGCGGGAAGGCTCGGGCATGGCCGTCCGTGGCCTGCGACACGAACTTCGCAAGAAGGGCGTTCCGGACGACATGGCCGAGATCGCGGTCGAAGGGGTGGAGCCGGAGCAAGAGCGAGAGCAAGCCGAGGCGCTGGTGGCGGCTCGGCTGCCCCGCCTCTACGGCTTGGAGCGAGACGTGCAAATGCGTCGGCTAGGCGGCTTTCTCGCCCGTAAGGGTTATCCGGCCGGCTTGTCCTTTGCGGTGATCAAAGACGCTCTGGACAACGCGCCTGAGCACCAGCGGGACTAAGCAGGCTGGCTGCCTTCGATCTCGCCGTCGGTGTCCAGCGACTCGGTCACGTCGACGGACTCGACGTCGTCGAGAGGCTCCACGGTGCCTGCGTCTTCGGCAACCTCAAGCGGAGCGCTGGTGTCGTCCAACGGCTCAGAGGGGTCACCAACGAAGTCCTGATCCGCACGGATGGCGTCCGGATCGTCGCCGCCCGCCATCGGCTTAGGGTCTAGGCCGCTCTCGTTGTCCGGTGCTCCGTAGGCGGTGCCGTCTTCGGGGATTTCCTGACGAATCCGCTGCTCGAGGGTTTCGTCTTCGGCTTCTTCGTCGGCGGTAGTTCCGAAGGCGACCGAGCCGTGCAGTTTGTCTGCCGTCTCGTAGCCAACTTCGACGGGGTCGTCGCCGGGGATCAGCGTGTCTTCGGGCTGCAGTTGGTCGTCGATATCAATGCTGTAGGTGCTCAATCCGTCACTGATCGTTTCGTTGTCGGGTTGGTCGCTCATGAGTGCTGACTCCTTGCGTTGCGGTGTCGGTTCGACTATCGGCCCACATGCGAAACAGATAGCGTGAGATGGTGCTTGGTCGAAACCCCTCGTGACACCCGTGATGCTGGCCGTGGTGATCGCGGTGGTGTTCCTCGTGGGCGCAGGGCTACAGCGTATCGCCGGGTTGGGGATGGGTCTGGTGGTGGCCCCCGTCCTGACGGTGGTGTTGGGCCCGGCTGTGGGGGTCAGTCTGAGTAACGCAGGTGCGATCGTCACGGCAACATTCGTGTTGGCCTCACTTCGACAAGACATCGATTGGAAAGCCTTCGCTCGGCTCGCGCCGCTGCTGATTCTGGGATCACTGAGCGGTGCCTTCGTGGTGCTCCGGGTGAGCGCTGCGTGGCTTGAGGTGTTGATTGGGGTCCTGATCCTGCTCGCGCTGGCCTCAATCTTTATGGCTCGTGACCGAATCCACGTTCGTGGGCGGCTTCCGGCGGTGGCGGCAGGAGTTGCCGGCGGGTTCATGAACGCGACCGCAGGTGTAGCCGGCCCGGCAATGACCATCTACGCGGTGGCTACGCGCTGGAACCAAACGTCCTTCGCGGCAACGCTGCAGCCCGTGTTCTTGCTGACGAACGCCACCGCTTTGTTAGCCAAGGGAATCGTCGGGGCGGTGCCGCGCGACACCGGCTTGGCGTGGTGGATGTGGCTGATCGCGATGACAGCCATTGTTAGTGGGGTGGTGCTCGGTGGGTACGTAAGTAGGTGGGTCCCGACTGGTGCAGCGCGGCGAGCAGCCATCACCATCGCGGCCGTGGGAGGGGGTGTGACGCTGTGGCGTGGGCTGAGCGGTGTGTAATGGTGGCGCCGCGCCCGTAGTCTGATCCGACAATGACTACGCACATCAGCACCCCGATCACCACCACGCCTAAGACGTACGACGTCCGCACCCACGGGTGTCAGATGAACGTGCACGATTCTGAGCGCCTCTCTGGCCTGCTCGAAACGGCGGGCTACACCGATCTTCAGGGTTTACCGGTAGGAACCCGGCCCCAGGTCGCCGACGTGGTCGTGTTCAACACCTGCGCGGTGCGCGAGAACGCCGCGAACAAGCTCTACGGCAACCTCGGGATGCTGCGTCCAGCCAAGATCGCCAACCCGGACATGCAAATCGCGGTCGGTGGATGCTTAGCTCAGAAGGACCGTTCCACCATCGTGGAGCGCGCCCCGTGGGTCGACGTCGTCTTCGGCACCCACAACATCGGCTCGCTGCCGGCTCTGCTGGACCGCGCTCGGCACAACAAGGAAGCCGAGGTCGAGATTCTCGAAGCCCTCGACGTCTTCCCGTCCACGCTGCCCACTCGACGCGACTCGGCATACAGCGGGTGGGTTTCTATCTCGGTGGGGTGCAACAACACCTGCACGTTCTGCATCGTGCCCGCCCTGCGCGGCAAGGAGCGCGACCGTCGCCCCGGCGAGGTTCTGGCCGAAATTGAGGCTCTTGTGGCACAGGGGGTTATCGAGATCACCCTGTTGGGCCAGAACGTCAACACCTACGGGGTCGAGTTCGGTGACCGGGGTGCCTTCGCCAAGTTGCTCCGCTCGTGCGGTGAGATCGAGGGCCTAGAACGGGTGCGCTTCACCAGCCCGCACCCTGCCGCGTTTACTGACGACGTGATCACCGCGATGGCAGAGACTCCGAACGTCATGCCGAGCCTGCACATGCCGTTGCAATCGGGCTCGGACAAGGTACTCAAAGACATGCGCCGCTCCTATCGCAGCAGCAAGTTCCTCGGGATTCTGGACCGTGTTCGCGAGCAGATTGCGGACGCCGCGATCACCACCGACATCATCGTGGGCTTCCCCGGTGAGAGTGAAGAAGATTTCCAAGGCACCCTCGACGTGGTCCGCGCGAGCCGATTCTCCAGCGCGTTCACCTTCCAGTATTCGATTCGGCCCGGCACGCCTGCAGCCGAGTTCGACGACCAGATCCCCAAGGAGGTTGTCCAGGAGCGTTTCGAGCGACTCGTCGCGGTCCAGGACGAGGTCTCGTGGGACGAGAACAAGACCCTGCTGGGCCGCGAGGTCGAGGTGTTGGTGTCGCCGGGTGAGGGGCGCAAGGACTCCGCGACGGCCCGTCGCTCGGGTCGTGCGCGGGATAACAGATTGGTGCACTTCGCGGTTCCATCAGGCGGTGACGAGCCGCGTCCTGGAGACCTAGTGACCGTGGCTGTCACGTATGCCGCCCCTCACTATGTGGTGGCCGACTCGGGGGCGGAAGGTGGTGCCTACTCGGTGCGCCGCACCGCAGGCGGAAACGCATGGGATGCGCTTCAGGGGCAGAGCGCGGCTGGCGGTTCGATCAAACCGGCCGTGACCTTGGGTATGCCGTCGTTGGGCAAACCAGACTCGGCTCCGCTGAGCGCTGGAATGTGCTGCGACGCACCGTAGAAGGGGCCGCCAACGGGGCTCAGTCAACCAAGGGCGATACTTAAGCGATGACACTCATCCTCAGCAGACGGCTCGCTCTTCGCTACGGCATGGGCGGTATGGCCCTTGGTGCCGTGACCGTCGCTGCGGGGTGCTCCGACGACGCCTCCACCGGCGGCTACGGGCTCTCGCAGCCAGATGAGGCCGCTGGTTCTAGTGCGATGTCCGATAGCGCGGCCAGTACGTCGGATACCTGGGCCCGGGCCAACCTCGGCTTCGTGTCGGCATACGTGGTGGCTCGCGGCGGCCAGGCGGCCGTCGTTGACACCGGCGTCGAAGGCTCTGAGGGTGACATCGAGACGGTGCTCGCGTCGCTGGGTCTCGGCTGGGCAGACGTGGGAGACGTCATCTTGACGCACTCCCACCCAGACCACGTCGGGTCAGCAGCCGCGATCGCCCAGGCGGCCCCAGATGCCATGTTCCACGCCGGGGAAGCGGACGTTCCCGCGATCGATATTGCCCGCAGCGTTGCTGGCTTGGTGGATGGCGACACGGTGTTTGACCTGAGCATTCTGCATACCCCAGGGCACACGCCCGGTCACGTGTCTGTGCTCGATAAGGCCGACTCGATTCTTGTCGCCGGGGACGCCCTGACTGGCGATGGCGGCAAGGTGGGACTGCCCAACCCCGAGTTCACCCCCGACTACGAGGAAGCTCTGCGTTCGGTCACATACCTGGGCACCCTGGATTTCGCCACCGCCTATTTCGGTCATGGCGAGCCGGTCACCAGCGGTGCCTCGGATGAGACTCGCGCCCTAGGCGAGCAAAGCAACTAGCGTAGAGCGCTGTTGCACGGTGCTAGCATTGTGCAACATGAAGACGGTCTACATCAGAAATATGCCCGACGATGTGGTGCAACGCCTCGAGGTGCTCGCACGCGCGGAGGGCATGTCGGTGTCTGCATATGCCGCGAGGACTCTGACCGACATGAGTGCAGCAGAGGCGAATCGTCGTGCGTTCGCGGACATCCAGCCAATAGCGGACGTTGCGGTAGAAGAGATCGTTGAGCAACTGCATCGTGGGCGCGCCGACCGTTGATCATTCTGGATGCGTCGGTGGGCGTGAGTATCGCTCTGGGGCAGGAACGGGCCATATCGCAGGTCAAGGGATTCGGTGTCTTGTTAGCCCCGTACCTGATCGATGCTGAGGTTTTGCAGTCGCTGCGCGGGCTCGTCTTGGGCCGAAAAGTGACCGAACAACAGGGGGTTGAGGCCGTCGGCAACTGGCAAAAGATTCTTATCAGTCGCCGATCCGTACACGACTTAAGTTCACGGGTGTGGGAACTGCGGCACAACGTCACGGCCTACGACGCATCGTATGTAGTGCTGGCCGAGGCATATCAGTGCCCGCTGCTCACTGCGGACCGTCGTCTCGCAGCAGCCGACGGGCCACGTTGCGCCATCATGGTGGTGGGTAGGTAGCGCTCCCTCAACGCTGGGGCCGTCGCGGGAAGAAGTAGGCCGTCCGTTTCATGTAATCCTGGAAGGCTGGCCGCTCCTTCATGGACTCCTCCAGCAACTTGGCCCCAGAGACGTTGCGCAGGAAGTGCGTCATGGTGATAGGGGCGAGCACCGTCCAGACGACGCCCCACGTGCCAGCGGACAGCACCATCACGAACAGGCCCCACCACACGCAAGCGTCACCAAAATAATTGGGGTGCCGGGTCCAGGCCCAGAGGCCCTCATCCATCACTTTGCCCTTGTTGTCGGAGTCCGCCTTAAACGCTTTGAGTTGAGCGTCGCCGAGGGATTCGAACGTCAGCCCGACGCCCCAGATCATCACGCCGAGAGCGAGCACCACGTAGAAAACGCCCGAGGTCGCCCCCGCCGACGCCGAAGCCTGCAGCGGCAGCGAGATCAAGAATTGCAGTGCCGCTTGCAAACCGAAGACCTTCACCGACGCTCCGAGCGGCGACATACCCTTCGTGAGTTTCTCGTAGCGCGGGTCCTCGCCCTTGCCTTTGGATCGGCTGTAGATGTGCCACGTCAACCGCAAGCCCCAGATGCAGACCAGTGCAGCCAACAGCAGCCGCCGGGTCAGATCGCCGGTGCCCACCACCAGTGAAAGCACGCCCACCACCGCAAAGCCCGCTCCCCACACCACATCGACCACGGCCCACTTCTCGACCTGCCGAGACCAGACCCAGGTCAAGATCTGCAGTAGGGCGATCCCGAGCAGGCTGCATGCCGACACGAGCGCGAAGTTGGACCAATCCATTACCGGCTCCTGTCAGGTCGCTTGCCGCCGGACCAGGAGGCGGGTCGCTCGTGCGGCAAGCCGCTCGATCCGTCAGCGAGGGCGCGCACCATCACAATCTGGTCCACCCCCATACGGCCCTGCTCAAACGTCAGCGCGCTGCCCGCCAGGTACAAATCCCAGACACGGCATACTTCCTCACCGACAAGTTCGACGAGCTGCTCACGCTTCGCGTAGAACCGCTTCTCCCACGCCCGGATGGTCCACACGTAGTGCTCGCGCATCGCGTGCACGTCGCGTACTTCCAGACCGCCGCGCTCGAGCAGCGCGATCGTCTGCCCCAGGGGGCGCATGCTCATGTCGGGGGCGATGAAGGACTCGATGAAAGGGCCTCCGCCGGGGTTCGTGCCGGGGCGAGACATCGCCTGGATCAGCACCCGGGCACCCGGTGCGGTTAAGCGATGCAACGTTTTGGCGTAGGTCGGGTAGTTGATATCCCCGACGTGCTCGCCCATCTCGATGGAGACCACGGCATCAAACGGCGGGTCGCTGACCTCGCGGTAGTCCTGTAGCCGCACGTCGACGAGGTCCGCGACACCCTGCTCGATCGCTCGGGCTTGCACGAACGTTTGCTGCTCCTTGGCGATGGTGACGGCCACAACCTTGGCGCCATACTCACGGGCGGCGTGCAGCGTCAGCGATCCCCAGCCGCAACCGATGTCCACCAGGCGCATACCGCCTCGTTCATCGAGCCCCACCTTGCGACAGATCAGGTCTAGTTTGTCGCGCTGGCCATCTTCAAGGGTGTATGCCGCACTCTCGTGCCCGGCATTGAGGTCGACCTTGGGGTCGGTCACGTAAGCGGTGGAGTAGGTCATCTGCTCATCGAGAATGGCTTCGTAGAACTCGTTGGACAGGTCGTAATGGAAACTGATCGCCGATGAGTCCCGGCGTAGCGAATGCAACCGGCCGCCTAACTGCGCTTGCGTAGGAGGCGGGTTGAGCGGCCGTCCGATGACGCCCAGATCGCGGGCTGCTTTCACGCCGTGGGCTAGTGCGGCGGGGGGCGGGCGCAGTGATCGCACGCTGCGTGTGGCCAAGGTAGCGCGCACCGTGCGCAGCGCGTCGCCAATGTTGCCGTCGACATCGAGCTCGCCGGTGACGTAAGCCTGCGCCGCCCCCAACTCACCCGGATGCCACAGCAATCTGCGTAGTGCGTCGGCAGACTTCAGCCGGACGACCGGTGCATCGGTAGGGCCGGCGCTGCTGCCGTCCCAGGCTATGAGTCGCACCGGTAAGTCACCGCCAGTGATCGGGCTGATCACGGCGGCGAGGGTCGAGGCAACAGTCACATGACTAAGAGTATGGTCTGGCACTGCTATGTGCTCATGCGCTTGATCGGTCCGTCCCGACGACACGTGCGACCCCGGGGTTCACGTGAACCTTGGGGCCGCACAGGGCGGGCGGGTCGTCGGCATGAGGTGTGCCAGGGCACCGAGATATCGTGCTGCTCGTGACCACTCCTATGTCGAGCCAACCGACGCAGCGCCAGGAGCAGGCGGGCAAGTTGGCCAGCGTGTTGGTCGGTCTGGAGGCCATTGTCGTCGCGGGGTTCGCAGCCTTCTATGGGGTGGAGCTGTTTTTGGGGGAGGGCAGCGACCCCACCGTGGTGGTGATGTCAATCGTGACCATGCTGGTCTTCGTCGTCGGTTTAGCCTACGTGGCAGCCGGTTTGTGGCAGCGCCATCCTCGTTCGCAAGCCCCGGCCATAGCCTTTAACGGTCTGATGATCCCGTTAGGCATCGCCCTATTTCAGTTTGCGCCCGTGAGTGTGGCCGCAGCGGTCGTTCTTGGCGCGGTCACGGTGATTCTTTCGTGTTTCGCTATGGGCCAACTGGATTGACTTTCGGCGCGAAAAGTTATCCACAGGTATGTTGCCGAGCCTTTTCCAAATCTTTACTATTCCGTTAGGTTACGGGCTGAAGCTGTTGCCCCGGCATACGTGATTGACGTGCCTAGCGCCTCGTGACGGGTGCTGACTAACCGTGAGATGAGCTGACTGCCTATGTCTGCTGCGACCCTGGCATCCCTCGAAGAGGATGTGCGCGAGCTCATACGTCGACGCCGACTGGATCCCGCACGCGACGATATGGCCGTGCGCGCCGTGATTGGCGAGGCCGTTGCTGAGTATGACGAGAGGGCCCTTATCGGGGGTCTTCCGACGATCAACGACACCACCGAAATGCGGCGCCTGCTCTTGGACTCTGTCGCTGGGTATGGACCACTTCAGCCGTACTTGGACGACCCCAGCATTGAAGAAATTTGGATCAATGAGCCATCGCGAGTTTTCGTGGCGCGTCATGGTCGATCTGAACTGACGCCCACCTTCCTGACGGAACAGCAAGTCCAAGACCTCGTGGAGCGAATGCTGCGCACGTCTGGGCGTCGCGTGGATCTCAGCTCGCCGTTTGTCGATGCTTCTTTGCCGGATGGCTCACGCCTGCACGTCGCCATTCCTGACATCACCCGCCGCCACTGGGCCGTCAATATACGAAAATTCGTTGTTGCTGCCGACGACATGGATGACCTGGTGCGGTTGGGCACGGTGTCCGCACAGGCTGCGCGCTTCTTAGCGGCTGCGGTCGCCAGCGGGCTCAACGTCTTGGTGGCCGGGGGCACCCAGGCTGGTAAGACGACCATGCTGAACTGTTTGGCGGCAGCCATCCCGCAGCAAGAGCGAGTGGTGACGTGCGAGGAGGTCTTCGAACTAAAAATCCCGCTGCGTGATGTGGCGGGCCTGCAGTGTCGCCAATCTAGCCTCGAAGGCACCGGTGAGATACCCCTTCGACGGCTGGTTAAAGAAGCGTTGCGCATGCGCCCGTCGCGCATTCTGGTGGGTGAGGTTCGAGAGTCCGAGAGTTTGGACCTGCTGATTGCGTTGAACTCTGGTCTGCCGGGGATGTGCACGATCCACGCCAACAGTGCACGTGAAGCCGTGACCAAAATGTGCACGCTCCCGTTGCTGGCCGGCCCCAACGTGAGCAGCAGTTTTGTCGTGCCGACCGTCGCAAGTTCGGTGGACATCGTCGTCCACGTGGCGCTGCAAGCTGATGGTCACCGTCGCGTCCAGGAGATCGTGGCTCTGCCCGGTCGTGCTGAAGGTGAAGTGATCGAGGTTGCCGACATCTTCACCCGGCGCCGGGGCGACCTACTCCGAGAACAGGGTTTCCCACCGCACGAGGACAGGTTTGAACGAGCCGGGTTCGATGTGAGCGAGCTTTTGGACGACGGTCGATGACCGGCATACTGCTCGGGCTCACGTTGGGGGTCGGGCTGACCTGCGTGTGGTGGTCGTTTTGGCCCAAAACCGAGCGCGTGAAATCGGCGCGCATCCGGCCTTCCCTCCTTCGCACACTGAGCGACGAGATCGCGGTGGCCGGGCTGCGAGGGTTGACTCCTCAGGTTCTCCTGGCCGGTGCAGCGGCGCTCGGCTTCGTCGTCTTGATCCTGGTGTATGCGGTCACCGCCGTCCCCGCGATCGCTGTCGCCTTCGCGGCGATGGCCGCCTACTTTCCGATCGCTTACGTCAAGATGCGCGCTCGGGCCCGACGGGCTGCCCTTCGCGAGGTCTGGCCCGACGTTGTGGACCACGTGTCCTCTGCGGTGCGGGCGGGGCTTGCGTTGCCCGAGGCGTTGGTTCAGTTGGCTGACCGGGGCCCTGATGAGTTGCGGCCCTCATTCGCCCTGTTCTCTGACGACTATCGGGCGACCGGCCGGTTCTCCGAGTCCCTGGATCTGCTCAAAGAGCGTTTGGCCGACCCCGTCGCTGATCGCCTAGTGGAGGCCTTGCGGATTGCGCGCGAGGTCGGCGGCAGCGATCTAGGCCGGGTCTTGCGGGCGTTGTCCCAGTTCTTGCGCGAAGACGCCCGATCGCGCGCTGAGCTTGAGGCGCGCCAAAGTTGGACGGTCAACGCGGCGCGGCTAGCCATCGCCGCGCCGTGGGCGGTCCTAGCCATGATGGCTACGACAGACTCCGCGCTTTTGGCCTACCGGGCCCCGGTAGGCGTGCTGATCTTGGCTGTGGGTGGAGCCATGTCGATCTTGGCCTACCGCGCCATGGTCCACCTTGGCCGACTGCCCGAAGAAGTCCGGGTGCTGCGATGAGTACGTGGCTGTCCGTGCCCGGTGCCTTCTTGGGTGCGGTGTTTGCGCTCGGCGTCTACCTTGTTCTTCGAGGTATGCCGATAGCTCGGGGTATCAACCTGAGCGCCCGCGTCGAGCCATATCTGGACCGTGCGCCACGGCGTTCCCGGCTGCTCTATCAAGACCGTGCGGAAGTTCGATTTGGCGAGGTGGTCAACCCGATCACTGCGTTGCTCGCGGCTCGCTTGGACCAGCTTCTTGGCGGCACGGAGTCGGTGCGGAGTCGGCTGCTGCGCGCCAATGCCAACGAAGACGTCGAAGGTTTCCGCGTGCAACAGGTGCTCTGGGCCATCTCTGCCGCCGTGATGGTGGCGGTGCTCGGATCCCTGCTGTGGTGGGCCCGTGGGGTGTCGCTACCGGTTCTAGCCATCGTCATCGCCTTGGCCGCGATGGGTGGCTCCATGGCGCGAGATGCGATGTTGACGCGATCTGCGCAGAGCAGAGAGAAACGCATCATGGCGGAGTTCCCCGCGTTGGCCGAGCTCTTGGCGCTCTCGGTCACCGCAGGAGAAGGCACCACTGCGGCCTTGGAGCGGGTGAGTCGGTTATCCAAAGGGGAGTTGTCGACCGAACTCGACATTGCCCTCTCGAACGCTCGCACCGGGATGTCTTTGCCGACCGCCCTTCTGGGCATTAGTGAACGCACCGGTTTGGCACCGTTGACCCGATTCGTGGACGGCATTGTGGTCGCGATTGAGCGCGGAACGCCGCTAGGGGAGGTGCTGCGTGCTCAGGCGCAAGATGCCCGCGAATCTGCGCGGCAGGCACTGATTGAGGAAGGCGGCAAACGTGAAATCGCCATGATGGTGCCGGTCGTCTTCATGGTGCTGCCCGTCACCGTCGTCTTCGCGGCCTACCCAGGACTGTCTTTGCTGCAGATGACCGTCTAAACCCACATTTTAGTAGGACCCAACGAATGAGGAGCAAAACATGAGCAATCTGGAACGAGCACAGCGTCGCTTGTTTTCGGCTGTGACGACCATGCAGTCGCGAGTCTCAACGTGGGCACAAAAGAGCGAGCGCGGAGACGTGCCGGGATGGGTCATGATCACCGTCATGACGGCCGGACTTGTTGTCGTGCTGACGCTGCTCGCGCGACCGCTCTTGAGTGATCTGTTCAGCACGTCGGTTAACTCGGTCGTCAACCCGTGAAGAGCAGGGGCATCGCCCCTGCTCGTGGGATGGTGAACGATGCAGGCTCGGCCGTGGCGGAATTTGCGCTGGTCGCGGCCCTCGTGAGTTTGATGTTCGCCTCCGTGCTGCAGTTGGGCTACGCCCTGCACGTGCACAACACCGCGACCGCCCACGCTATCGAGGGCGCTCGAGAGGGTGCCCGGCTGGGCAACACGTCCGAGCAAGGGGCGGCACGCACTCGTGAGTTGTTGGGGACCACGTTGCCAGGCAGTTACGGGACCTCTGTGTCGGCTCATCGCATCACGGTCGGTGGGGTCCAGGTCCTCGAAGTGACCGCCACTTTGCCCGTTCCGCTGTTGGGGCCGCTAGGGCCGCCGGGAGCGATGACGGTCACGGGCCAGGCGTTCGCGGAGGACCAATGATCCAGTGGCGATCCGACCGCGGGTCGATGTTGATCGAGGTCACCTTTCTTATGGTGATTCTCATGCTGCCGCTGTTCTATCTCGTGGGCACAGTCGGCAGACTCCAAGCGGGTGCGTATGCAGCCTCGGGGGCAGCTCGCGAGGCTGGCCGGGCCTACGTCACCGCCGAGACGACCGAGACCGGTCCAGGTCGAGGCGTTGCCGCAGCCAACTTGGTTTTCGGTGCCCACGGATTCGACTCCGGGGAGGGAAGCATTGCGGTGTCCTGCGCCGCATCTCCTTGCCTGGCACCGGGCGGATCGCTCGTGGTGACGTCCACCGTCAACGTGACGCTGCCCATGATTCCCACGTTCCTATCCGGAGTGTTGCCGACCTCAGTGGCAATGACGTCCTCGCACACCGAACCGGTCGACGAGTTCAAAGAGGGGTGAAACACCATTGGACGGGGTCAAGAACAGCGATGACGGTCAGATCAGCATTCTGTTGATCGGCATGATGTCGGTGTCGCTCCTGCTGATCCTTGGGGTCATCGGTGCTACCTCAATGCAATTGAGCCGCATCCAACTCCTGGACGCCGCCGACGCTGCGGCGCTCGACGCTGCCGACTCCATCGCCGAAGCAACCGTGTACGAAGGCGGCGTCGGGGATGGGCTGCAACTCACCAGTGACGGTGTCGTTGCCGCAGCGAGCGAGAACTTGGCTCAGCGAGTGCGTCCAGGGCGGGTGGCCTCGTGGAACGTCGCTGGAGGCACCGGGACTCCTGATGGGCGGACCGCGGTGGTTGTGGTGCAAGGACAGGCCGCGATTCCGGTGATCAGCCAGGCGTTGGATGTCTTCGGCAACTCCATCACCATTACCGTGCAATCCAGCGCTCGATCAGACGTGAACTAGTTTTCAGCGGCCCAAGAGCGCCAGGAGTCGATCCAGTGCGGAAGCGTCGTCGGCGACCGAGGTGCTGGGTTTGAACGGAGAGCGCTCGGGTGGGATTCGGGCCATCATCGGCCCACTAAAGGCCAAGGCTTCCTCGATCGCAGCGCCGTCGAAATCGACGGACTGACCGGTGGAGCGGGCAACATCGACACCGTGCGCAATGGCCTCGACCAGACACAGTCGAGCAGCCACCGCGCCGGGAACCGATCCAAAACCGACCCGCACGATCTGCTCCAGGGCACCGGGGGAGCCCAGCGACTCGGTGATCGCAACGCTAGCGGCTCGAAGAGCGGCGGCGAGTTGGTCGTCGGGGACGTCGGCATACTCGGGTCGGGCCTTGACGTCCTCGCCAGCCAGGACCGCAGCGGTCAGAGCACAGCCGCCGACGAGGTGCTCCACGAGTTGACGCACCGTCCAGTCGTCGCACGTCGACCCTGCGCCCCACTGCTCAGTGGCGACCCCATCGAGCACGGCGGCGGTGGCAGCAAGACAGGATGCGAGGTGGGTTTGGATCGAGGTCATGTCCCAATGATCCACGTCCGCCGGGCCTCGCTGTCGAATCGGCGCGGCGCAACTGCTTCCGCTTGATACGTCATCGGGCCACTCGCGAGCAGCTCGACGGCCTGGCCCAGTTGCTCGGCCGTCAGCCGGTGGGCCAGCGTGACGTGGGGAACCCAGCGCCCCGGGGAGAGCAGTTCGGATTGGCCCGGGGACTCGCCAAAGGCATCAGCCACCGCCGCGTGCACGTGAAGCAACGCGGAGTTGGGCACGACGAGACGCACCAGAACGAACTTTCTAGAGCCGAACACCACCAGTGGGCCGAGGGTGATGGGTAGCGGAAACCGCGCCGGGATGCTGGCCAACCGGTCTTCTACGTCGTCGTCTACCGAAGCAGCCTCGGCCACGGTGATGTGGGGTGCGTTGGTAGGAGAGCGATGGTGGGCTTGGCTCGGCAACCCAGCCTCGGCCAGGGCCGCCCACTGCTCGCGAATCATCGCGTCGGCGAGCCCATCGAGGACCAATTCAACTGACTGAACCATGCGGACGCCTAGTTAAGCGGGATGAACTTGAAGACCTCGACCATCCTGCCTTCGGGCAACTCAAAGCGCCTGGCCGTCGACGTCATCCACTCGCGCAACATCTTCTCGAGTTCGTCGCGGTGCCCGGTCTGGCTCGAGTGCTGGCGCAGCGCGGCCACCTTGTTGTCGAACGTGTCGGTCACGTCCACGGGGTGATCAGCGTCCGGGTGGGCCATCAGCCAGATCTCGCCGACGTGCCAGAAGTCCATGTTGATTTCGGGCCACGCGAAGGGGTTTTCTGCCGCCGGGTAACACGCGCGAATGGTCGCTTCGCCGGCCGCGAGGTGGTCGGGGTGCGAGGCCATGATCCGGTCGTACCAGCGCTCGGGGGACTGGCACAGCACCCGCTGTGGACGCACCTCGCGGATGATTTTGACGATCTCGCGTTGCAGGTCACAACTCGGCTCGAGCCACCCGTCGCGATACCCGGTCAGGAACCGCACGTCGGTCACCCCCAGTTCGGCACTTGCGGCCCGCTGCTCGCGCTCGCGCAACTCCGGCAGCTTCGCGATGTCAGCATCGGGGCGAGCGCCTTGTTCGCCGTGCGTTAGACACAGGAGCGTCACCTGTATGCCGGCTCGCACCCAACCGGCGATGGTGGCGGCAGCGCCGAAGTCGGCATCGTCAGGGTGGGCGGCAACTACGAGTGCGCGCTCGATGTCTTGGTCTGACCGGGGTTCGGGGCTCACGGGGCAACAGTAGGTGACACGACACGCCCGCAACGCATTCGACCTGCGCCGCACGAGCCCGAATTGGTCCTGCACGCAACAATTAGAGGTATGACTACCCCGATCACCGACCGAACGTTCGCGGCCGTGCTGTTTGACAACGACGGCACGCTCATCGATTCGACTCAGGCGGTGCGCCGCTCCTGGGTGGCCTGGGCCATCGAGCACGACGTGGACCCCTTTGGTTTGCAAGGATTCCACGGACTACCGGCTGCTGCCATCGTCGCCACAATCCTCCCGGATGGCGATCAGACCGCCGCACTGGCCCGAATTGTCGAGATCGAAGAGTCCGACACGGAGGGCGTGGTGGCCTTGCCCGGCGCCGCCGATGCCCTCGAGGCGCTAGGAGGCAGGGGTGCCATCGCCACGTCGGCTACCCGCAATCTTGCGGTAGCCCGTCTCGAGGCTGCCGGAGTCGGCATACCCGACGTATTGGTCACCGCCGACGACGTCACCCGAGGTAAGCCCGACCCCGAGCCCTATGTGCTCGCGGCGCAGCGCGTGGGAGCCGATCCCGCGCAGTGCCTCGTCGTCGAAGATGCGCCCAGCGGTTTGACGGCGGGGCGCGCTGCTGGGTGCGCCACGCTCGGTGTGGTCAGCACTCACCAGGCGCACGACCTCGACGCCGATCTCGTCGTGGCCGACCTGTCGCACGTCGAGTTCGTCGTGGGCACCGACGGGGTGCGACTGAGGCTCAGGTAGGCGACACCAACGACAAGTTACGCTACCGTAGGTTACGCACGCGCAACCTACGGTCCCGAAACTTACGATGACGTAGGTCTTCACCCTGACATTCCTAGGAGGCCGAAGTGGCTCCCAAAGCACGTCCAGTGATCATCCAAGGTGGCATGGGGGTGGCCGTCTCGTCGTGGCAACTGGCCCGAGAAGTCTCCCTATGCGGCCAAATGGGCATCGTCTCCGGTACCGCCATGGATGCCGTCTTGGCCCGCAGACTCCAAACCGGCGACGAAGGCGGCCACATGCGCCGAGCGCTCGCCGCCTTCCCGTCGCCAGAGATGGCCCAGCGCGTGCTGGATAAGTACTTCGTTGAGGGTGGCAAGGACCCAGACGCACCGTTCAAACCGCTTCCCAAACTCACGATTGACACCGGTCGCGCCATCCAAGAGCTCGCGGTCGTGGGTAACTTTGCCGAAGTGTGGTGTGCCAAGGAAGGCCACGACGGTGTGGTCGGCATCAACTGCCTCGAGAAATTGCAGATGGCCACTCCGACTGCCCTCTTGGGGGCCGCGCTCGCTGGTGCCGACTACGTGATCATGGGTGCCGGCATACCCCGCGACATCCCGCAGTTCCTCACCGACATCGCGGCAGGACGCGAGGGCAAGATCGTGGCCGACGTTGCTGGTGGCTCGATGACGCGCTACATCACCGTCGACCCTCATGCACTGTTGGGTGAGGACCTGCCGACGATCGAGCGCCCCGATTTCCTCGCGATCGTCTCCGCCGATGCACTGGCCAACTACCTCTACCGCGACGAGAGCATCCGCCCCGATGGCTTCGTCGTCGAGGGTCCCTCGGCGGGCGGGCACAGCGCCCCGCCTCGTGGTCGCATGCAACTCGACGATGCGGGCGAGCCGATTTACGGCGCCCGGGACATCGTCAACCTACAGAAGATGGCAGACCTGTCGTTGCCGTTCTGGCTCGCCGGTGCCTACGGCACGCCCGACAAACTGGCCGAGGCGCTGGCCGACGGTGCCGCCGGAGTGCAGGTCGGCACCTTATTTGCCCTGTCCAGTGACAGTGGCCTTGAGCACGAGACGCGCGCGCACATGGTCGAAGAGCTGCGCACGGGTGACTTGAGCGTCAAGAACGATCCGCGGGCCAGCCCGACGGGTTTCCCGTTCAAGGTAGCCACCTTGGCCGGCACCCAGAGTGAGGTCGCGGTCTACGAGGACCGTCCGCGCTTGTGCGACCTGTCCTACCTTCGCTCGGCATACGAAAAAGACGATGGCGAAGTGGGCTATCGCTGCCCCTCCGAGCCGGTCCACATGTATCTGAAGAAGGGCGGCACTGAAGCCGCCACCGAAGGCCGCAAATGCCTGTGCAACGGACTGATGGCCAACATCGGGCTGGGGCAAAAGCGCAAGGACGGGTATGCCGAGACGCGCATCGTCACGCTCGGCCAAGACCTCGTCGGTGCTCACCTGCTGATCGAGCAGTTCCCCCGGGGTTGGACCGCGAGGGAGGCCGTGACCTGGCTGACCACCACGGTGTCGACCGGTGAAAGCGTGTCCGAACTGTCGATGGCCTGAGGCACGCGCCAGCGATCGACATACGAGACGGTCGCCGAAACCCTCGCTATTGCGTATGTCTCGGCGACTTTCCTGTATGTCGGCTCGAAGGGAAGTGGGGCCGGTGCGCCGGGTCGCTGACGTAGGCTGCGCTCGTGGCTGTTGACTTTGATTCTGACCTGAAATCCCTTCGCGCAACGATGGCGACGGTGCGTGAAGTGACGGATCTGGAGACGCTCGCTGCCAAGGTGAGTGACCTCGAAGCGCAGGCGTCCGTCCCCGATCTGTGGGACAACGTCGAGCACGCCCAGCAGGTCACCTCGCAGATGTCCCGGCTCAAGGCCGAGCACGACCGCGTGGTGGGGATGGACGATCGCATCGACGAGCTTGAGGTGCTCGTCCAGCTCGGCCACGAAGAAGGAGGAGAAGACGGCAGGGGTGCTCTGGCCGAGGCCGAGCGTGACCTTGGGGCCCTGCAGAAAGCTGTCTCGTTGTTGGAAGTCCGCACGTTGATGAACGGCGAGTACGACGAGCGTGAAGCCGTCGTCACCATCCGATCGGGGGCCGGCGGGGTCGATGCCGCTGACTTTGCCGAGATGCTGATGCGGATGTATCTGCGCTGGGCCGAGAGTCATGACTATCCCACGACCATCCTGGACACGTCCTATGCTGAGGAGGCAGGGCTCAAATCCGCGACGTTCGAGGTCAAGATGCCCTACGCCTTCGGCACCTTGTCCGTGGAAGCGGGCACGCACCGACTCGTACGCATTAGCCCGTTCGATAACCAGGGTCGCCGACAAACGAGTTTCGCCGCCGTCGAGGTGGTGCCGCTGATCGAGCAGACCGACCACATCGAGATTCCGGAAGCGGAGTTGAAGGTGGATGTGTTCCGCTCCTCGGGCCCGGGAGGCCAGTCGGTCAACACCACAGACTCGGCGGTCCGGATGACCCACATCCCCACCGGCGTGGTGGTGTCGATGCAGAACGAAAAGTCACAGATCCAAAACCGTGCGGCGGCGCTGCGTGTGCTTCAGTCGCGCCTGCTCCTGTTGAAGAAGCAAGAAGAAGACGCCACCAAGAAGGAAATGGCGGGGGATATCAAAGCCTCGTGGGGGGATCAGATGCGGTCCTATGTCTTGCACCCCTACCAAATGGTCAAAGACCTGCGCACCAACTACGAAGTGGGAAGCACGGCTGCGGTGCTCGATGGCGACATCGACGCATTTGTCGAGGCCGGCATTCGTTGGAAGCGGTCAGCCGAGCGCGCAGAGTCCTAAGCGCAGCAGATCAATGGTCGGTAGGAACACTCAGGACCGCGACGTAATCTATGGTTGCAACCACACAATTCCGCCCATGGCCGAGTGACCGGCCTACTCACCACCACACGAAACAGCCAAAACATGATTACCTTCGAAGACGTCAGCGTGCGCTATGCCAAGGGCGACCCCTGGGCCCTCAACGGCGTGAGCGTCGACATTCAGCGGGGCGAGTTTGTGTTCGTCGTTGGGGCCTCCGGGTCAGGTAAGTCGACGTTGCTGCGCCTCATTATCCTCGAGCAGCAAGTGACATCCGGGGTAGTCCGAGTGGCGGGTCATGATCTCGTGCGGCTACCGTCGCGCAGAATTCCTTCTCTGCGTCGTCAAGTGGGCACGGTTTTCCAGGACTTCCGCCTCCTACCGGGAAAAACGGTGTACCAGAATGTTGCCTATGTTCTCGATGTGCTAGGTACTAAGCGACATGAGGTTAGGCATATCGTGCCGCAAACACTGGATCTGGTCGGCCTCGCGGGAAAGAGCAAACGGCTGCCCCACGAACTCTCGGGTGGTGAGCAGCAACGGGTCGCCATTGCGCGGGCCATGGTGAACAAGCCCCCGATCCTGCTTGCGGACGAGCCAACGGGAAACCTTGACCCGGCGATCAGCCAAGAGATTGTGACGATTCTGGATCGCATCAATCGCTCTGGTACGACCGTGGTCATGGCCACGCACGACACCCACATTGTCAACACCTTTCGCAAGCGCGTGGTGCAGTTGCGCGAGGGTGTGATCGTGCGCGATCAAGCCGATGGTGAATATGCCTTTATGGACCCGCAGGGGGTCAGCACGCCATGAGACCGTCTTTTCTTGTCGCCGAAGTGGCCAACGGCTTGCGACGCAACACGGCGATGTTCGTCTCGGTGGTGCTCGTCACGATGGTGTCGCTGTTTTTCTTGGGCAGTGGATTGCTCGCCCAGCAGCAGGTCGACACGGCCAAAGGCTATTGGTACGACCGAGTGCAGGTCTCGATCTACTTGTGCACGGCCGACAGCACGGACGTTGCCGCATGTGCCAGTGGTGCGGTCACCCAAGTTCAGCGCGACCAACTCGATAGCGACCTCGACGGGCTCAGCCCGCTGGTGACGAACTATTGGTTCGAGTCGAACGAAGAGGCGTACGAGCGATTCCGGGAGCAGTTCCGCAATTCGGCTGTGCTGGATAACGTTCCGCAGGAAGCTATCCCCGAAAGTTTCCGGGTGCAACTGTCTGACCCCCAAAAATATGACGTCGTCTCAGCGGCCTTTGAAGGCGCTCCCGGGGTCGAGAGCGTGGAGGATCAGCGCGACCTCATTGACCAACTGTTTGCTTTTCTCAATGTCGTGAGCGTGGCCTCGGTGGCATTGGCTGCGGCTATGGTCCTGTGTTCGGTTCTCCTGATTAGCACCACGATCAGGCTCACTGCGTGGTCTCGGCGTCGCGAAACGGGCATCATGCGCTTGGTCGGGGCCTCAGCGCTCACCATCCACGCTCCCTTTATCGCCGAGACGGTGATCGCGACGTTGATTGGCTCAGGTTTTGCAATCGCGCTGTTATATTCAATGGTGGAATTTGGCGTGTCAGGATTTTTGACTGAGTTATTGGCCGGGGACAGCGGCCTTGTTGCCTTGGTCGGGGTCGCTGACGTGTGGTTGATCGCCCCGCTGCTGGTGGGAGGGGCGGTTTTGCTTGCCACCGTCACTTCATGGTTGGCCCTTCGACGATACGTGCAGGTGTGAGATGAACAGACCCGGACGCGTGGATCTTACGCGCCGCCAAATCGGCGGCGCACTCCTCGTGGCTCTGAGCGCCTCCGTCGTGTTGGACAGTCCGGCCGTCGCCGCCGATGACGGCCAGGACCGAGTGGACGAGGTTCAACAGGAACAAGGCGACGCTCAAGACAAGAAGAACGCTATTGACGGTGAGATCACTCATGTGGGTGACGACCTAGAAAATACTTCTGCGGAGTTGATCGCCGCCGAGGAAAAGTTGCGTGCCGCCGATAACGCCGTCGCTGAAGCCGAAGAGGCCGAGAAAGACGCTCAGGGCGAACTGAGGGATGCCGAAGAAGAGTCTGAGCGTATCGCCGGTGAACTCGAGCTTGCGAAGGCTAAGGAAAAGAAGATCGAAACGTCGCTCGACGAGATTGCTGACGAGCAGGCCGGCAACAAGGTAGCCGTAGGGGCTATCGCACGGGAGAGTTACAAGAATGGCGGTGTCGGCAACCTGGAATTGACGCTCGACGTCTTATCCGGAGAAGGGGACGCCGTCGAAGATATGGCCATGGCGCGGACGGTATTGCGCGTGCAAGACAACGCGATGGGTCGCCTGTCAACGCAACAGGCCGATGAGGTCGCCGAGCAAAACCGGCTGGTAGGCGTGCGACGTGACGTCGCTGCGCTTCAGGCTGAGGCTGAGGCTAACGTGGCCCGCAAGCAGAAGGCGAGCGACGCGGCGGAAGAAATGACCCAAGAGCGTGAGCGCCTGCAAACGCAACAGCAAGAAGACAAGGACGCCTTAGAGGGCGAAATGAAGGCTTTCGAGGGGCGGTTGGCCGAGGCGCAAGCTGATTCCGACGATCTCGAAACGGAACTGGCGCTGCTGGCCGAAGAGAAGCACGGGCTCAAGACCAAGCAGGAAGCGGTCAAGCAGCGAGCCGCTCAGAAGGCGGCCCGTCAAGAGGCCGACGCACGCAGAGCCCGGTTGGGATCGAACTCCTCATCCTCGGATTCGTCTTCACTATCATCAACGAATTCGGCGCCCCGGCGCGCGGGGGGTGCCTTCTTGTCCGCCCCGTCGTCGGGCCCCCGCACCAGCCCGTTCGGCTACCGCTACCACCCCATTTTGAAACGCCAGAAACTTCACGCGGGGCTCGACTATGGCGACGCGTGTGGCTCGCCGATCCAAGTTGCCGCCGACGGGACCGTCATTGGGACCCCAGTGAGTCGCGGCGGTGGCAATCAGATCGTCATTGATCACGGCGTGCAGCAAGGGGTCAACCTTACGACGATCTACAAGCACATGTCTCGGTATGAGGTGCGGTCCGGCACGGTGAAACGCGGTCAGGTCATCGGTTATATCGGCAACACTGGGCTGTCCACGGGGTGCCACCTTCACTTCGAAACCCGTGAGAACGGCATACCAGTCAACCCCACGTCCTGGTTGTAGCATTGCGGGTTGGTCCGGTCATCCTGACTGGATCACAAGGTGAGGACGGACATGGCTAAGGAACACGGTGAGAAGCTCATCGCGAGCAACAAGCGTGCCCGCCACGAGTTCCACATCGAAGACGTCGTCGAGGCTGGATTGGTGCTCACGGGCACCGAGGTGAAATCGCTACGGATGGGGCGCGCCACACTCGTGGACGGTTACTGCATCGATTACCGAGGTGAGTTGTATCTCGAGAACGTGCACATCCCCGAGTACCTGCAGGGCACCTGGACCAATCACAGCGCCAAGCGGCGACGCAAGTTGCTGCTCCATCGGGAGCAGATCGACAAGATGACGTCGAAAGCCGACCAAGCAGGGCACACCATCGTCCCGTTGAAGCTCTACTTCAAGGACGGCCGCGTCAAAGTCGAGATTGCGCTGGCCAAGGGTAAGAAACTGCACGATAAGCGCCAGACGCTGCGCGAGCGCCAAGACCGCATGGAAGCCGATCGGGCCATGTCGGCGCACGTGCGCCGGCACGGCTAGAACCAGCCCTGGCCACGAGGTCCTTTACCTTATGTCCCCGCGTGGGTGTCTCTTCAAGGGCGGGCCCCCGCCCGGTTGGTCGAGTTCACAGGGAATTGAGTTTCGGACGGGAACGTTGAACCCGTAGTCTGATCCTTCTTGACAACTGAACAGTGTGATGTGGCCCCCACGGGGGTGATCGGTTTCGACGTTGTTCGGCCAATCAGGGGAAGCGGGTCGAGGATGCAAGGTCATCTCGTCAACGCTCCTTGCAAAACCAATAGGTGCCGATTCCAAGCGCACCGACTTCGCACTAGCCGCCTGAGCTAGTCCCGAGGTCCGTCAGCCTGAGGTAGTTTCCGACTCAGTGTCTGGCGTCATCTAGGAAACTTGCTGTGTGATCACGTTGCGGGGTCACGCGGGACTCTTCCGCAACTGAGCCTGTCAGGGGACGCGTGCGTGCGAGCCCTGGGGCTAAGAAAATCCTTGCACGCACTGCGCCCGGAGAAGCCCTGATTCCCCGGCAGCGGACGCGGGTTCAATTCCCGCCACCTCCACC
>JAABUN010001251.1_pt1 | contig 58117 bp, 48 predicted proteins | sample 5559311 | NCBI WGS metagenome assembly JAABUN01 (sample SAMN10711877, study PRJNA513370) | rock metagenome | isolation source: Antarctica rocks | place: Antarctica: Victoria Land, Siegfried Peak sud
GAGGACATGGCGGTGCTGACCGGTGGTCAGGTCGTCACCCCCGACGTCGGCCTCAAGCTCGACCAGGTCGGCCTCGAGGTGCTCGGGTCCGCCCGCCGCGTCGTGGTGACCAAGGACGAGACGATCATCGTCGACGGCAACGGCGAGCGCGAGGCCGTCGAGGGCCGGATGGCGCAGATCAAGAACGAGATCGAGCGCACCGACTCCGACTGGGACCGCGAGAAGCTGCAGGAGCGGCTGGCCAAGATGGCCGGTGGCGTCTGCGTCATCAAGGTCGGCGCGGCCACCGAGGTCGAGCTCAAGGAGAAGAAGCACCGCATCGAGGACGCCGTGTCCGCGACGCGTGCAGCCATCGAGGAGGGCATCGTGGCCGGCGGCGGTTCCGCGCTCGTCCACGCCGCCACCTCGGCACTGTCCGATCTGGGCCTTGAGGGCGACGAGGCCACGGGCGCCGCGATCGTCGCCAAGAGCGTGGTCGAGCCGCTGCGCTGGATCGCCGAGAACGCAGGCCTGCAGGGCTACGTCGTCGTGGAGAAGGTGCGCGGTCTCGAGGCAGGCCACGGGCTGGACGCCTCCACCGGCGAGTACGTCGACCTGATCGCGGCCGGGGTCATCGATCCGGTCAAGGTCACGCGCTCGGCGCTGCGCAACGCGGCGTCCATCGCCACCATGGTGCTGACGACCGACACGCTGGTGGTGGAGAAGAAGGAAGAGGAGCCGTCCGCACCCGGAGGTCACGGGCACGGTCACTGACCTCTGCACGAGACTGAACCAGCCGTCGCGAAAGGGCCGCACCCCCGAGGGTGCGGCCCTTTCGCGTTCCCGGCCGCCTCTGACCGGAAGTTCGATTGCCGGTGGTCAGCCCGCCGCGGGCAGCCGCTCGGCGGACCGACGACCAGCGAGGATGGCCTCGCGGTCCTCCTCGGTCATACCGCCCCAGACGCCGTACGGCTCACGGACGGCCAAGGCGTGGTCGCGGCACTGCTGGAGCACCGGGCAGGCGGCGCAGATCGCCTGTGCGGCGGCGTCACGATTACGACGACGCGGGCCGCGCTCGCCCTCGGGGTGGAAGAACTGGCTGTCGCCGTACTCGCGGCACGCGCCCTCGAACTGCCATTCCCACAGGTCGGCCACAGGGCCGGGAAGCCGGGAGATCTCAGCCATCACGTTCTCCTTCTCGTTCTCGCCGTACCGTCCGGCTTGCTGGAGGACTGTCGGTCTGGTGGTCCGCGTGTCGCGTTCTCTGGCGGCGTGGGTTGAACATACAACCGTTTCAACAGTTGTTCAAGCCCTTGGTCAAAAGTTGTTCAGGAGCGCGATGACTCGCTGCGCGCGGCGATCGCGCGAGGCTTCTGAATGGCACGAGGCGGACAACCCCCGCAAACTCAGCACATGGTCGAGACCGGGCGGGAGGCGCAGCCTGGGCCCGAGGACCCCTTGCCGCCGACGCTGAAGGTCGCTGCGGTGGCGCGCAGGCTCGGGGTCGCCCCCGCCACCCTGCGGACGTGGGCCAGGCGCTACGGGCTCGGTCCGTCCGCGCACGTCGCGGGGGCGCACCGGCAGTACACCTCGACCGACCTGGTGCGGCTGCTGGTGATGCGGCGCCTGACGATGGAGGGTGTCTCTCCCGCTGACGCGGCGCGCGTCGCGGCCGGCACGGAGGTGCATGACGAGGCGGGGGCCCGTCCGCTGGTGATGCCCCTCTCGTCGGCGGCAGGGCGGCGGATCCTCTCCCTGGAGCATGGCCCCGAGGGGTACGGCCCCTCGGACCCGTTGGGGCTCGGCGCCCGCGCTCGGTACCTGGGACGCGCTGCCGCGGCGCTGGACTCCGTCAACTGCTCGGTGCTGCTGACGCAGGTGATCGAGGACCACGGGGTCATCACGGCGTGGAACAACGTGATGCGCCCTGCGCTGGCTGAGCTCGGTCGTCGCTTCGAGGAGACCGGCGGTGGCATCGACATCGAGCACATGCTCAGCCTGCTGGTGCTCGCCGAGCTGGTGCGCGCGACGGTGATCGTCCCCGGAGAGCCCAGGGTGCTGCTCGCCTGCGCCGACGGGGAGGCGCACTCGCTGCCGCTGCACGTGCTGGCCGCCGCGTTGAGCGAGCAGGGGGTCGGCAGCCGGCTCCTGGGCCAGCAGGTCCCCCGCGACGCGCTCCTGAGTGCTGCCCGCCGGACCAGCCCGGCGGCTGTCGTGCTGCTGTCCATCCTGCCGGTCCCGGACACGCACCAGCTCACAGAGCTGGCCGAGGCGATGCCGGGGGCGCGCGTATACGCAGCCGGGCCCGGATGGCCCTCCGAGGAGATCCCTGTCAACGTCCGACGTCTGGTGTCCCTTCCTGATGCGGTGGGGGAGATCCGGGCCCTGGTCCCCGGGTTCAGCGACTAGCGTTCTGGGTACCCGCCGAGGAGCGACGCTCAGGTTGCGTGCCGTGCGTGCCGAAACACAGGTCAGCGGTACGTCAGGCCCCTACCGCCGCCCCGGGTGTTCCGGGCGCTTCTCGCGGGCCAGAGGTGGTGGAGATGTCGACGGTGCTGGTGTGTGACGACTCGGCGACGGTCCGGGAGACCCTCAAGCGCGCGATCACCCCCGTCCCAGGGGTCACCCGGGTCATCACAGCCGGCAGCGGCGAGGAGTGCCTGGCCCGTTGGCCGGTGGAGCGCCCCTCGTTGGTGCTGATGGATGTCCGGATGCCCGGTCTGGGTGGGGTGGAGAGCGCCCGCCAGCTGGTCGAGCGCCATCCCGAGGCCAGCGTCATCATGCTGACCGGGCCCGAGGACGGTGACGGGGTGACCCGCGCGGTCCTGCAGGGCGCTCGCGGCTACGTGGCCAAGGACGCCGCCCGCGAGGAGCTGTCGGCGGCCGTGCTGCACGTGATCACCGAGGGCCGTCGCGCGACGGGCCCGGAGGCGAGGCCGGGCGTGACGGACAAGGCGCCCGAGCTGACCGAGCGCGAGGTGCAGGTGCTCACGGGCATGAGCCGTGGCCGCAGCAACGCGGAGATCGGCCGCGAGCTGTTCCTGTCCGAGGACACCGTGAAGACCCATGCACGCCGGCTGTTCCGAAAGCTGGGGGCCGCTGACCGCGCGCAGGCGGTCGCGGTGGGCTTCCGCAGCGGTCTGGTGCGCTGAACGGCCCCGTATCATGGGAGCGCGCGCTCGGCTCCACCCCTCGGCACGGGCGCGGGAAGGCTGACCGTGAGCACCACCGCCCCCGTCGACCACGACCCTTTCGGCTTCGTCGGCCTCACCTTCGACGACGTCCTGCTGCTGCCCGGCCCCAGTGACGTCAACCCCGCGACGGCCGACACCACCACGCTGGCCTCACGTCGGATCGAGCTGAAGGTGCCGCTGATGTCCAGCGCCATGGACACGGTGACGGAGTCGCGGATGGCCATCGCGATGGCACGCCAGGGCGGGCTCGGCGTCCTGCACCGGAACCTCTCGATCGAGGACCAGGCCCACCAGGTGGACGTGGTCAAGCGCTCCGAGGCCGGCATGGTCAGCGACCCGGTGACCACCACCCCGGACGCCTCGCTGGCCGAGGTCGACGCGCTGTGCGGCCAGTACCGCATCTCCGGGCTGCCCGTGGTCGACGCCGACGGGGTGCTGGTCGGCATCATCACCAACCGGGACCTGCGCTGGGAGGACGACATGTCCCGGCGCGTGCACGAGGTGATGACCCGGCTGCCGCTGGTCACCGCCCCGGTGGGTGTGGACAAGCAAGAGTCCATGCGGCTGCTGCGGGACCACAAGATCGAGAAGCTGCCCCTGGTGGACGAGCGCGGCAGGCTCAAGGGGCTCATCACCGTCAAGGACTTCACCAAGAGCGAGAAGTACCCGCTGGCGACCAAGGACGACGCGGGCCGGCTCCGCGTCGGAGCGGCGATCGGCTTCTTCGACGACGCCTGGAAGCGCGCGATGACCCTCGTCGAGGCGGGCGTGGACCTGCTCGTGGTGGACACGGCCAACGGGGAGTCGAGCGGCGTGCTGGACATGATCCGCAGGCTCAAGGCCGAACCCGCGGCCGACCACGTCGACGTCGTGGGCGGCAACATCGCGACCCGCGGCGGAGCTGCAGCCCTGGTCCAGGCCGGGGCGGACGGGGTCAAGGTCGGGGTCGGTCCCGGCTCCATCTGCACCACCCGGGTGGTGGCCGGGGTCGGTGTTCCGCAGGTCACCGCGATCTACGAGGCGGCGCAGGCCTGCAGGGCGGCGGGCGTGCCCGTCATCGGCGACGGCGGCCTGCAGTACTCCGGCGACATCGCCAAGGCACTGGTGGCGGGCGCGGACTCGGTGATGCTGGGGTCGCTGCTGGCAGGCTGCGACGAGAGCCCCGGCGACCTGGTCTTCATCAACGGTAAGCAGTTCAAGTCCTACCGGGGCATGGGCTCCCTGGGTGCGGTCATGTCACGCGGTCGTGGGCAGTCCTACTCCAAGGACCGGTACTTCCAGGGCGGGGTCACCGACGACCACTTCGTGCCCGAGGGCATCGAGGGCCAGGTGCCGTACCGCGGGCCGCTGGGGGCCGTGGCGTTCCAGCTGGTCGGAGGTCTGCGGCAGGCGATGATGTACGTCGGTGCGCCGACCGTTCCCGAGCTCCAGCAGCGTGGTCGCTTCGTCCGGATCACCTCGGCGGGGCTCAAGGAGTCTCACCCGCACGACATCCAGATGACCGTCGAGGCGCCCAACTACAGCGCGCGCTGACCCGGTCCGTCCCGTCCTGTCCTTCGTCGCACTTGGTCCGGCTCTTGTCGCCTCGAAGGGGCTGGAGGCGACAGAACCCGGACCAAGTGCGGCTGAGGGTGGTGCCGGTAGCCTGTGCCCGTGACCACCGAGATCGAGATCGGGCGCGGCAAGCGCGGACGACGGGCCTACTCCTTCGACGACGTGGCGATCGTGCCGAGCCGTCGGACCCGCGACCCCGAGGACGTGTCCGTCGCCTGGCAGATCGATGCCTACCACTTCGACCTGCCGGTCGTGGCTGCGCCGATGGATTCGGTGATGTCGCCCGCGACAGCCATCGCGCTCGGCCAGCTGGGCGGCCTCGGGGTGCTCGACCTGGAGGGCCTGTGGACGCGGTACGACGACCCCGAGCCCCTGCTGGCGGAGATCGCCGCGCTGGACCCGGCCGGCGCCACCCGCCGCATGCAGGAGCTCTACGACGCGAAGATCCAGCCCGAGCTCATCGTGGAGCGGCTCCGGCAGGTGCGTGACGCGGGTGTCACCGTCGCTGGGGCGCTCTCCCCGCAGCGCACGCAGCAGTTCTGGAAGACCGTCGTCGACGCAGGCACCGACCTGTTCGTCATCCGCGGGACGACCGTCTCCGCGGAGCACGTCTCGGGCCGGGCCGAGCCCCTCAACCTCAAGCGCTTCATCTACGAGCTGGACGTGCCGGTCGTGGTCGGGGGCTGCGCGACCTACACCGCTGCCCTGCACCTGATGCGTACCGGTGCGGCCGGGGTGCTGGTCGGTTTCGGCGGTGGCGCCGCGCACACGACCCGCACCACGCTGGGGATCCACGCGCCGATGGCCTCCGCGGTGGCCGACGTGGCCGCAGCGCGCCGCGACTACATGGACGAGTCGGGCGGACGCTACGTCCACGTCATCGCCGACGGTGGCGTGGGACGCTCGGGCGACCTGGTCAAGGCCATCGCGTGCGGCGCCGACGCGGTGATGCTCGGGGCGGCGCTGGCCCGCGCCACCCAGGCCCCGGGTCGTGGCTGGCACTGGGGCTCCGAGGCCCACCACCCCGAGCTTCCCCGCGGCGAGCGCGTGCAGGTCGGCACCGTGGCGCCGTTGCAGGAGATCCTGCTGGGCCCTGGCCGGGTCGCGGACGGCTCCACCAACCTCATCGGCGCGCTCCGTCGGGCGATGGCCACGACGGGCTACTCCGACCTCAAGGAGCTGCAGCGGGTCGAGGTCGTCGTCTCGCCGTACCAGCCGGCCTGATCAGCGTCCTTCCGCAGCACCTCGCGCCGTCCCCCCGTGTCACTTTGCCCCGAAACTTCCGCTCGGTCGGCCTTGGGATGGCGATTTGCCCCGAAAGTGCTGCCCGGTCGGCCTTGGGATGGCGTTATGCCCCGAAAGTGCCGAGCGGTAGGGCCTGACAGGATGAGGCCATGACCAGCCCAGCCGCCGAGCCGACCGCGGCGCTCCCGGGCCGGCTGGGGCCGGCCGAGCGGCAGAGCGCGCTGGCGGCCATGACGTCCACCGAGCTGGACGTGCTCGTCATCGGGGGCGGCGTGGTAGGCGCAGGGGCCGCGCTGGACGCCACCACCCGGGGTTTGAGCACCGCACTGGTCGAGGCCAGGGACTTCGCCAGCGGAACGTCCTCGCGTTCCTCGAAGCTGATCCACGGCGGCCTGCGCTACCTGGAGATGCTGGACTTCGGCCTGGTACGCGAGGCGCTGCGCGAGCGCGGCCTGCTGCTGCAGCACCTCGCCCCGCACCTGGTGCGGCCGATCCCGTTCCTCTACCCGCTCAAGCGCCGGGGCTGGGAACGCCCGTACGTGGCCGCCGGACTGGTCCTCTACGACGCGCTGGCGGGGCTGGCTCCGGGTGAGCGGGGCCTGCCGCTGCACCGGCACCTGACCAGACGGCAGGCGCTGCGGCAGGTGCCGGCGCTGCGCAAGGACGCCCTGGTCGGGGCGGTGCAGTACTACGACGCCGGGGTCGACGACGCCCGTCACACCATGACCCTGGTGCGGACGGCGTCGGCCTACGGGGCGCACGTGGCCAGCCGCTGCCGCGTCGTGGGCTTCCTGCGCGAGGGTGAGCGCGTGGTGGGGGCACGGGTCCGCGACCTCGAGCACGGCCAGGAGATGGAGGTGCGGGCGCGCCAGGTGGTCAACGCCACCGGGGTGTGGACGGACGAGACGCAGGCGATGGTGGGAGAGCGGGGCCAGTTCGAGGTGCGCGCCTCCAAGGGCATCCACCTGGTGGTCCCGCGGGACCGCATCCGCTCCAGCACGGGGCTGATCCTGCGGACGCCGACGTCGGTGCTGTTCGTCATCCCCTGGGGCAGGCACTGGATCATCGGCACCACCGACACCGACTGGGACCTGGACAAGGCGCACCCGGCCGCCTCCGGGCGTGACATCGGCTACCTGCTGCAGCAGATCAACTCGGTGCTGGCGGTGCCGCTCACCCGTGAGGACGTCGAGGGCGTCTACGCCGGTCTGCGGCCGCTGCTCAGCGGGGACAGCGAGGAGACCTCGCAGCTCTCCCGCGAGCACGTGGTCATGCACCCCGTACCGGGTCTGGTGGTGGTGGCGGGCGGCAAGTACACGACCTACCGCGTGATGGCCGCCGATGCCATCGACGAGGTCGTCCGCGGGCTGGACTTCCACGTCGCACCCTCGTGCACGGACCGGATCCCGCTGCTGGGTGCGGAGGGGTACCAGGCCGGCTGGAACGCACGCCGACGCACGGCAGCCGCCAGCGGCCTGCACGTGGCCCGCATCGAGCACCTGCTGCACCGGTATGGGTCGCGCACCGATGAGGTGCTGGCGCTGGTCGAGGCGCAGCCCGGGCTCGGCCGTGCGCTGCAGGGCGCCGACGACTACCTGGCGGCGGAGGTCGTCTACGCGGCCTCGCACGAGGGTGCCCGGCACCTGGACGACGTCCTGGCGCGCCGCACCAGGGTCTCGATCGAGGCTTGGGACCGCGGGGTCAGCGCAGCGCCCCAGAGCGCTGCGCTGATGGCCGGCGTCCTGGGCTGGAGCCAGGAGCAGATCGCCAAGGAGGTCTCGCACTACCTGGCACGGGTCCAGGCCGAGCGGGAGTCCCAGCAGATGCCCGACGACGAGACGGCGGACTCGGCCCGCCTGGGGGCGCCTGAGATCGTGCCGCTCGCCTGAGCCCGTGCCCGGTGCCGTGGTGATGCGCGGCGCCCTCGAGGTCCCCAGCCCGTCACCTACGCTGCTGGGCATGAGCACGAGCAGCGACACCGACATGCTGGATCCCAGGCTCGACCAGGTCGTGGTCGGCAGGCTGCTGACGCGCATCGTCGCAGCCCCGGACGCCGCCACCGTGCCCAGCCGCAGCCCCTTCGGCCGGCTGCTGGCCCAGGTTCCGCAGTCGACCACCGACGACGTGGTGCTGGCTGTCACCGAGGCACGGGCTTCGCAGCACCGGTGGGCGGCCCGACCGGTGCAGGAGCGGTGCGCCGTGCTGCTGCGCCTGCACGACCTCGTGCTGACGCGCCAGTCGCAGGCCCTGGACCTGATCCAGCTGGAGAGCGGGAAGGCCCGCGCGCACGCCTACGAGGAGGTGGTCGACGTCGCCCTGGTGTGCCGGCACTACGGCCGTCGCGGTGCGGGCTACCTGGCCCGCAGGCATCGCGCCGGGATGGTCCCGCTGCTCTTCGACACCACCGAGGAGCGCCGCCCCCAGGGCGTGGTCGGGGTCATCGCGCCCTGGAACTACCCACTCACGCTGGCGATCTCGGACCTGCTGCCGGCCCTGGTGGCTGGCAACGCCGTGGTGCTCAAGCCCGACTCCCAGACGCCCCTGACCGCGCTGTGGGCTGCGGACCTGCTGCAGCAGGCGGGGCTGCCCGAGGGCGTGCTGCAGATCGTGGTCGGTCCGGGGGCGGAGATCGGCCCCGCCCTGGTGGACCAGGTGGACTACGTCTGCTTCACCGGCTCGACCGCGACCGGCAGGACCGTCGCGACGCAGGCGGCGGCGCGGCTGGTGGGCTCCTCCCTGGAGCTCGGCGGGAAGAACACGTTCTACGTCGCGCAGGACGCGCCGGTCGACCTGGCCGCGGAGTGCGCCGTGCGCTCGGTGTTCGCCAGCGCCGGCCAGCTGTGCGTGTCGATGGAACGGCTGGTGCTGCACGAGGAAGTCAAGGACCGGTTCCTGGAAGCCTTTTTGGGCCGGGTGGGCAGGATCCGCCTCGGCTCGGGGCTGGACTACGCCTCGGACATGGGGTCCTTGGTCGGGCCGGCACAGCTGGAGACGGTGACACGCCACGTCCAGGACGCCGTCAGCAAGGGCGCCACCGTGCTGGCTGGGGGAAGAGCGCGCCCGGACGTCGGGCCGCTGTTCTTCGAGCCCACGGTGCTGGCGGACGTGCCGGTCAGCGCCACCTGCTACGCCGAGGAGACCTTCGGCCCGGTGGTGTCGGTCTACACGGTGGCCGACGACGACGAGGCGGTCGCCCTGGCCAACGGCACCGCCTACGGCCTGAACGCCGCAGTCTGGACCAGCGACACCGGTCGCGGGCGGCGGATCGCCCGACGGATCGAGGCGGGCACCGTCAACGTCAACGAGGGCTACCTGGCGACGTGGGCCTCGATGGGTGCGCCGATGGGCGGCATGAAGGCCTCCGGCATCGGTCGCCGGCACGGCAGCGAGGGCATCACCAAGTTCACCCAGTCCCAGACGATCTCGGTGCAGCGAGGCGCCTCGATGGGGATCGGCCTCGGGCGGCTGTTCGACCTGCCCGCACAGACCTGGACCACGACGCTGACCGCGTCCCTCAAGGCGATGAAGTCGCTGGGCATGTCGTGAGCCCGGCGGCGTCGGCTGAGCGCCGGCACGACCACGACGTGGTCGTCGTCGGCTCGGGCTTCGGCGGCTCCGTGGCCGCCCTGCGGCTGTCCGAGAAGGGTTACGACGTCGCGGTTCTCGAGGCCGGGCGACGGTTCGCAGACAGCGACCTGCCCAGGACGTCGTGGAACCTGCGCGGATTCCTGTGGGCGCCTGCGCTGGGTCTGTACGGGATCCAGCGCATCCACCGGCTGCCCGACGTGCTCGTCCTGGCCGGCGCGGGGGTGGGCGGTGGCTCGCTCAACTACGCCAACACGCTGTACGTGCCGCCGGCAGCGTTCTTCGCCGACCGGCAGTGGGCCGCGATCACCGACTGGCAGGCCGAGCTCGCGCCGCACTACGACCTGGCTTCGCGCATGCTCGGCGTGGTGACGAACCCCTGCGAGGGCCCGGTCGAGCAGATCATGCGCGAGGTCGCCGACGACATGGGGGTGGGCTCCACCTTCGCCAAGACCCCCGTCGGCGTGCTGTTCGGGGACGGCGCGACCGGCCGGGGGGAGCAGGTGCCCGACCCCTACTTCGGCGGGGCCGGGCCCCGGCGGACCACCTGCACCGAGTGCGGCTCCTGCATGACGGGCTGCCGGGTAGGAGCCAAGAACACGCTGGTCAAGAACTACCTGGCGCTCGCCGAGCGGCTCGGTGCACGGATCGAGCCGATGCAGACCGTGGTGGACGTTCGACCGCTCGACAAGGACTGTGACGCAGCCGGTTTCGCCATCACCATCAGGCGCACGGGTGGCCGGGGCCGGGGCGCGCGGGAACGTACAGTCACCGCCCAGCACGTGGTGCTGGCTGCGGGGACGTGGGGGACCCAGACGCTGCTGCACGACCTGCGCCGCCGCAGCAGCCTGCCCCGGTTGTCTGCGCTGCTGGGACATCTGACCAGGACCAACTCCGAGGCGCTGCTGGGTGCCATGGTGCCGAGGGTCGATCCGGTGCGGGACCTGTCCAGGGGCATCGCGATCACCTCGTCCTTCCATCCCGACGCCGACACCCACGTCGAGAACTGCCGCTACGGAGCGGGATCCAACGCGATGGGGCTGCTGGCCACGCTGCTGGTGGACGGGGGCGGCCGCTTCCCCCGGTGGGCCGGGTTCCTCGCGCTCGCGGCTCGGCGTCCGCGAGAGCTGGCACTGGCCACCTCGGTACGGCGGTGGAGCCAGCGGACCGTGATCGGCCTGGTCATGCAGTCGCTGGACAACTCGATCGTGGTGCAGGGCCGAAGGCGCCGGCTCGGGCGTGGGATGCGGCTCACGTCCAGGCAGGGGCACGGCGAGCCGAACCCGTCCTGGATCCCGGCGGGGCACACCGCGATCCGTGGGATCGCCGCCCGGCTGGGGCACCGGCTCGGCCAACGAGGCTACGCCGGCGGCTCGCTCGGTGACCTGTTCGACGTCCCCATGACGGCGCACTTCCTGGGCGGGTGCCCCATCTCGGCAGACGCGTCCAACGGGGTGATCGATGCCTACCACCGGGTGCACGGGCACCCCGGCATCAGCGTCGTGGACGGGTCGGCCATCTCGGCGAACCTGGGGGTGAACCCGTCACTGACCATCACCGCGCAGGCCGAGCGCGCCTTCTCGCTGTGGCCGAACAGGGGCGAGGCTGATGCGCGGCCCGACCAGGGGCAGGCCTACCAGCGGCTGGAGCCGGTCGCTCCGGTCCGCCCCGCCGTGCCGGCCACTGCGCCGGCCGCGCTTCGCCTACCCGCCCGGCGCGGAACGGTGCTGCCTCGGGTCAGGCGCTGACCTCGACGTCCTTCCAGAACGCCACCCGGTCGGTGACCGCTTCGGCGCCGTCCAGAGGCTCGGGGTAGAACCAGACCGCATCCGCGCTGGTGACGCCCTCGTGCTCGAGCGAGTGGTACGACGCCGTCCCCTTCCAGGGGCAGACCGAGTGGGTCTGCGACGGGCGCAGCACGTCCTCGCGCAGCGATGCACGCGGGAAGTAGTGGTTGCCCTCCACCACCACGGTGTCGTCGGACTCGGCGATGGTCAGGCCGTTCCAGGTTGCCTTGGGCATGGTGTGCCTCCTCGTTGGTCGCTCAGGGGTTCGGTAGCTCAGGGTCGTGCAGGGGACAACGCCTCGCCCTCGCGTTTCGATGCCGGGCTCGGCTCGTCCCGCCAGGAACGCCACAGCGCGGCGTAGGAGCCGTCGGCGGCCACCAGCTCGTCGTGCGTCCCGAGCTCGGTGATCCGCCCGTCCTCCACGACCGCGACCCGGTCCGCGTCGTGCGCGGTGTGCAGCCGGTGCGCGATGGCCACCACCGTGCGGCCCTGCAGCACCGCTGACAGCGAGCGCTCCAGGTGCCGGGCCGCGCGCGGGTCGATCGAGGAGGTCGCCTCGTCCAGCACCAGGGTGTGGGGGTCCGCCAGCACCAGCCGGGCGAGCGCGAGCTGCTGCGCCTGGGACGGGGTGAGGGTGTGCGCCCCCGACCCGACCTTGGTGGCCAGTCCTTCCGGCAGCGCCTGCGCCCACTCGCGCGCGTCCACGGCTTCCAACGCGGCGAGCATCTCGCTCTCGCCCGCGTCCGGGGTGGCGAGCTCCAGGTTCTGGGCGAGGGTGCCCACGAAGACGTGGTTCTCCTGGCTCACCAGGGCCACCTCCCGGTGCAGGCTCGTCAGCGGCAGCCCCACGATCGGGACGCCCCCGACGTCGACCGTGCCGGCGGTGGGCGGATGGATCCCCGCCAGCAGCTTGCCCAGGGTCGACTTCCCGGCCCCGGAGGGTCCGACCACGGCCAGGCGCTCCCCGTGCCGCAGCACCAGGTCCACCCCGTGCAGCACGTCCTGCCCCTCGCGGTAGGCGTACCGCACGCCAGTGGCCCGCAGGTCGACGCCCTGGGGGGTGAGGCCGTGCTCGGCGCGGTCGGGTGGGACCTCGTCGATGCCGATCATCCGTGACAGGGCGACGGCGCCGACCTGGAGCTCGTCCAGCCACTCCACCAGCTCGGCGATGGGCTCGATCATGCGGACCGCGTACAGCGACACCGCCGTGACCTGGCCGATGGTGACCTCGACCCCCCAGGTGGGACCGTACGCGAGCAGCAGACCGCCCCAGCCGACGGCGACAGCGGCCGGCAGCTGGTAGGAGAAGTCGATCACCGGGTACCAGCGGGTGCGCAGGGCCAGGGTGTAGCGCTCGGAGACCAGGCACCAGCGCAGCGCGTCGTCGATGACGGTGCGACGCTGCGCCCCCAGGTCCAGCGCGTCGACCGTGCGGGCCCCGTCGACCGTCTCGGTGATGGCGCCGTTCAGGCGCGAGTACGAGGCACCCTCGCGCTGGTATCCCGGTCCTGCCCTGCGCAGGTACCAGCGGGTGGAGACCCACAGCAGCGGGACGCCCGCCAGCAGCGACAGCGCCAGCACCGGGCTCACCACGAAGGCCCCGACCAGGGTCAGTACGGTGGCGACGGCCGCCACCAGCATGCGGGGAACGGCGAACCGCACCGACCACGAGATGGCCTCGACGTCGTTCGTCGTCCGGGCGACCAGGTCTCCGGTCCCGGCCCGCTCGACGGTCGACAGCGGCAGCCTCATCACCCCGTGCATGAAGTCCTCGCGCAGCCTGGCGAACACCCGCTCGCCCAGCACCATGGCCGAGCGCTTGGCCAGCCAGGTGAAGAACGTCTCCGCGAGCAGAAAGGCGGCCAGCGCCAGCACCAGCCTGTCGATCAGCCGGACGGTGACCGTTCCGTTGGCCACCAGGTCGACCAGCCTGCCGACCAGCAACGGACCGGCCAGCCCGGCGGCGGAGGCCAGCGCGAACATACCCACGGTGGCAGCCAGCCCGCCGCGGTGGCGGGAGAGCAGGACCACCGCGTGCGCCCGGGTCTGCGCGGGCCCGGCGACGGGCAGCTTGCCGGTGCTCGTGGTGCCGGTGCTCATGCGTCCTCCCCTCGGTTGACGGTGTCGCGATAGCAGACGCCGACCGCGTCGTCGCGGCGCAGCAGCTCGTGGTGGGTGCCGGTGCCCAGCACCCGGCCGTCCGGGCCGAGCAGCTGCACGGTGTCGGCACGGTCCAGCAGCAGCGGGCTCGCGCTGACCACCACGGTGGTGCGCCCGGATCGCGCGGTCGCCAGACGGTCGGCGATGGCGGCCTCGGTGTGGGCGTCGACGGCGCTGGTCGGCTCGACCAGGACCAGGGTCTCCGCGTCCGTCAGGAGCGCGCGGGCCAACGACAGCCGCTGGCGCTGGCCGCCGCTGAGGGAACGGCCACGCTCGGTGACGACGTCGTCGAGCCCTCGCGGCAGGCTCTCCAGCACGTCGTGCGCGGCAGCGGTGTGCAGCGCCGCGTGCAGCTCGGCGTCGGTGCGGCGGCCCGAGGGGTCCAGCTGGCTGCGGACCCACCCGGTGAAGAGCCTGGGGTCGGAGTCGGACAGCACGACCCGGCGGCGCAGCTCCTGCCGGGGAAGCTGATCGACCCGGACGCCACCGAGCAGGGCGTGCTCGTCGCCCGGGACGTCGTCGGTCAGGCGGGCCAGCCGCTCGGCCACCGCTGCGGAGTCCGACGGCGAAGCGCTGACCAGTGCGGTGATCCGGCCGGGCGCGACGTGCACGCCGCTGGCGGGGTCGGTCAGCGGGGGTTGTGCCGAGGGAGAAGTGGCCGGGCGGTCCGGCTCGGTCAGGGAGGGCGGGACCTGCAGCACCCCGAGGATGCGTGTGGCCGCGACCCGGCCGCGGGTCGCCTTCTGCAGCATCTCGGTGGCCGTGCGCAACGGCTGCACCAGGAAGGCCGCGTAGCCGTAGAACGCCACCAGCTCACCCGCGGTGATCTGCCCGCCGGCCGCGAACCGGGCGCCCAGCCAGACCACCAGCACCACGAAGGCCCCCGGCAGGAACACCTGCAGCGCGTCCAGCGTCGCCTGCACGCCGGCCAGCCGGACGCCGGCGCTGCGGACCTGCTGGGACTGGTCGGTGTAGCGGCGCAAGAACACCTTCTCGCCACCGATGCCTCGCAGCACCCGCAGCCCCGCCACCGTGTCCGAGCCGAGGGTGGTCAAGGCGCCCTGGGTCTCGCGCTGGGTCGTCTGCGCCTTCTGCAACGGCTTGACCACCAGTGCGAGCACGCCGGTCATCACCGGCACCCCCAGGGCCACGACCACGCCGAGCGTCACCGAGGAGCGCAGGAGCAGGACCACCACCAACAGATAGGAGACGATGGAGCCGACGAACCGGGCGGTGACGTCGTACACGTCGCCCAGCCGGATCGCGTCAGAGGCGACGGTGGCCACGACCTCACCCGTGGGCAGCGTCCGGGGCAGGGCCACCCCGCTGCGGGAGGCGTGGTGCCCGACGACCTGGGAGGACACCAAGGCGCCCTGCACCCAGTTCCAGACCGCCAGCCAGTGCCGCATCGTCCCTGACGTCGCCTGCAGCACCGCGAGGGCGACCAGCACGCCCACCCAGAGCCACAGCACGGGCGAGACGTCCGACGTGCCCCCGGCTCCGGGCGCAGGGCCGATGCCGGCGTCGATCGCACGGCCGATGGCGAACGGGACCAACGCCTGGCAGACCATCCAGATGGTCCCCGCCACGGCCCCGAGGACCAGCGTCCAGCGCTGCCTGCGGGCGAGCCAGAGCATGTAGGAGACGGGCGTGCGAGCGGCACCCCCGGGTACGACGAGCTCGTCGCGGGGGTTCCATGGCGTGCTCGTGTCGAGCCGGCGCAAGAGGGATGGCACGTTGGTCGACGGTACGCGGGACGGCCACCGAGGCCGAATGCATTTCGGCCAGCCTTGCTCCGTCCGTGGCGCTGCCGAGGCCCCGGTCTACCGTGGGCAGGTGCTCCGAACCGCCCTGCGCCCCAAGTGGCTGGCTCTGCTGGTCCTGGCCTTGGTCCTGGCGTCGGGGTTCGCCTGGCTGGGCACCTGGCAGCTGGAGCGCTCCCGGATGGAGGCCGTGGCCACCGACGGGGGGCAGCCGGCCGGCCCGGTACCGCTGCAGTCCGTGCTGGCCCCCCAGGAACCGCTCACCGGGGAAGCCGCGCGCGCCGTCGTCGTGGTCACCGGCCGCCTCGAGGGGGCGCCGTTGCTGGTGCGCGACCGGGTGCTGGACGGCAGGCGCGGGCACTGGCTGCTGGCTGCGCTGGTGGTGGACCCGGACCCGGACGCGGACCCGGACGCGGACCCGGACGCGGGCCCGGACGCGGGCCCGGCGCGGCTGCCCGTCGTGCTGGGCTGGCTGCCGGCCGGCGAGGGCGTCGACCAGGACCGGCTGCCGCAGGGCGAGCTGTCGGTGACCGGCCGGTTGCGTCCATCCGAGGCGCCGGCCGGGCCGCCGTCCGAGGGTGGGGTGGGCGCTGTCAGCTCGGCGGACCTGGTGAACCTGTGGGGAGCGCCGATGTACTCGGCCTACCTGCTGGCAGGGTCCCAGACGGCGTCGGCTGCGGGCGTGACGGCCGTCCGGCCCCCCCCGGCCGAGGGAGGCGGCTTCGCCCTGCACAATCTGTCCTACGCCCTGCAGTGGTGGGTCTTCGCGGGCTTCGCCGTCTTCCTGTGGTGGCGGATGGTCCGCGACGAGCACCTGCACCCGCAGGACGACGACGCCGAGCCCGTCAGGAGCCCCACAGCGTGAGCAGGTCCGACCAGGACGCAGCAACCGGCACCCCCGCCGCAGCGAGCCCGGGCGCAGGCAGGCCCCCCCGCGCCCTGGCCGGCGCCTTGCGGCGCTACCGGGTGATGGCCTTGGTCACCGGCGGCTTCCTGCTGCTGCTGTGCCTGGAGATGGTGCTGAAGTACGTGCTGCGGCTGAACGGGGACGAGCCGGTGCTGGGCGACTGGATCGCCATCGTGCACGGGTGGATCTACGTGCTGTACCTGGTGACCGTGGTGGACCTGTGGTCGAGCCTGCGCTGGCGGTTCGGCCGGTTGGTCGAGCTGATCGCTGCCGGGGTGGTCCCGCTGCTGTCTTTCTGGGCCGAGCGTCGCACTACCTCGGACGTGCGGGCGCTGATGGCCCAGCGCGGAGAGATCTGAGCCGCCGCACTAACCTCGTGTCATGACTGCTGCGCCTGAGCCCGACTCCAGCACGTCCCAGCGCCCTGTCCTGGTGGTCGACTTCGGTGCCCAGTACGCCCAGCTGATCGCCCGCCGGGTGCGCGAGGCCGACGTCTACTCCGAGATCGTCCCCTGCACGATGCCGGTGCAGGCGATGCTGGCCAAGGATCCCGCAGCCATCATCCTGTCCGGCGGGCCGTCCTCGGTGTACTCGCCAGGGGCCCCGGCCGTCGACGCTGCGCTCTTCGACGCAGGGGTGCCCGTGCTGGGGATCTGCTACGGCTTCCAGGCGATGGCGCTCGCCCTGGGCGGCGACGTGGCCCGCACCGGGCTGCGAGAGTACGGAGGCACCCAGGTCGAGATCGGTGACGACGCAGCCCCCACCACCGTGCTGATGTACGGGCAGCCGCGCCAGCAGAGCGTGTGGATGAGCCACGGTGACGCGGTGCACGCAGCGCCCGACGGCTTCGTGGTGACGGCGTCCACCCCCGGGGCGCCGGTCGCGGCCTTCGAGCACTCCGAGCGCAACCTGTACGGCGTGCAGTGGCACCCGGAGGTGAAGCACTCCACCTTCGGCCAGCAGGTGCTGGAGAATTTCCTGCACCGCGGCGCCGGGCTGGGACGGGACTGGACCACCGACAACGTGATCGACGAGCAGGTGGCGCGGATCCGGGCACAGGTCGGGGCAGCGCGGGTGATCTGCGGGCTCTCCGGCGGCGTCGACTCCGCCGTCGCGGCGGCGCTGGTGCACCGCGCCGTCGGGAACCAGCTGACCTGCGTGTTCGTCGACCACGGGCTGCTGCGTGCTGGCGAGGCCGAGCAGGTCGAGCGCGACTACGTCGCTGCCACGGGGGTGGACCTGGTCGTGGTCGACGCGGCGCAGCAGTTCCTGCAGGCACTGGCGGGGGTCACCGACCCCGAGTCCAAGCGCAAGGCGATCGGGCGCGAGTTCATCCGCAGCTTCGAGGGCGCAGCCAGGGACCTGGTGGCCCAGGCGCACGAGAGCGCTGAGCACGGACAGGGCGAGGACGTGCGGTTCCTGGTCCAGGGGACCCTCTACCCGGACGTGGTCGAGTCCGGCGGGGGCTCCGGCGCAGCGGTCATCAAGAGCCACCACAACGTCGGGGGCCTGCCGGACGACCTGGAGTTCGAGCTGGTCGAGCCGCTGCGGACGCTGTTCAAGGACGAGGTCCGGGCCGTCGGCGCCGAGCTGGGTCTGCCCGAGGGCATCGTGTGGCGTCAGCCGTTCCCCGGCCCCGGGCTGGGCATCCGCATCATCGGGGAGGTGACCGCCGAGCGGCTGGCGACGCTGCGCGAGGCCGACGTCATCGTGCGTGCCGAGCTCACCCTGGCCGGCCTGGACCGTGACATCTGGCAGTGCCCGGTGGTGCTGCTCGCCGATGTGCGCAGCGTGGGCGTCCAGGGTGACGGGCGCACCTACGGCCACCCGGTGGTGCTGCGTCCGGTGTCCTCGGACGACGCCATGACCGCCGACTGGTCACGCCTGCCGTACGACCTGCTGGCGAGGATCTCCACGCGCATCACCAACGAGGTCGAGGGCGTCAACCGGGTCGTGCTCGACGTGACCAGCAAGCCTCCGGGCACCATCGAGTGGGAGTGAAAGTAGCCATTCGCGGGCGCGGGCCCTGCGGCGGGCCGTAGGTTCGACCCCACGGCGGTTCACGCCGTGGCTGTCGCCCTCTGCGGCGGCTCCGTACGGCAGGGAGCAGGAGTTGACCCACGCCCGCGCGCATGGTGCCGGCGGGCGCGAGAACGCGTCTGCGGCGACCGGACTCGTCCTCGTCTGCCTGGTCTGCGCCGGTGGCCTGTGGGTGCTGCGAGACGATCGTCCCGCGCTCGCTGCGCTGTCGAACGCCTGGTTGATCGCGAGCGCGCTGGTCTTCGTCGCTGCAGCCGCTCGGCGGGCGCGGCGCAGCGTCGGTCGTCAGCGCAGGGGCTGGTGGTTGTTCTGCGCCGCAGGTGCCGCGTTCGCGGTGGGCCAGTCGGGCTGGGCCGTGCTGCAGGTGCGGCTCGGGACCGAGGTGCCGTTCCCGTCCGTGCCGGAGATATTCTTCTTCGCCGAGCTGCCTCTGGCGGCCGGTGGCGTGCTCTGCTTCGCGCGTGGCCGGTGGGGCGGCGCCTCGCGCCTGCGCACCGTCGTCGACGGTCTGCTGGTGGCCAGCGCATTGCTGCTCATCAGCTGGAGCACTGCGCTGGGCGCCTGGTACGAGGTCAATGCGACTGCCGGGACCCTGGCCCTGGTCGTCGGCGTCGCCTTTCCGGTGGCGCACGTGGTCGTGGTGACCCTCGTGGTCATCGTCGTGGCCCGCAACGGCGTCAAGGCCAACGTGGACCTCGCCCTCGTCGGGCTGGGACTGGTGATCTCGGCCGCCGCCTACGGCCAGTTCGGGGCCCTGACGGCAACCGGCCGGTACTACACCGGTCACCCCGTCGACGTCGCGTGGGTGCTCGGCTTCGGACTGATGACCCTCGGCGCCCTGGCCGGCCCAGGACGGGCGGACGCGCCGCAAGCAGCGCCCCGCTCCGCCGTCTCCGGCACGCTCGCCGGCATCGCCCCGGTTCTGCTGACCGGAGCGGCCCTGCTGGTCCAGTCCGTCCGGTTGTTCGCAGGCTCGCAACCGCGGGCGATCGTGCTGTGGGCAGGCGCCGTCCTGGTGGCGCTGCTCCTGCTGCGGCAGGTGCTCTCGCACCGGGAGAACGTCGCGCTGGCACACGAGCTCGAGCGCAAGGTGTCCGACCGCACCAGCGAGCTCGTCGGGAGCGAGCAGCGGTGGCGGCTGCTGCTGGAGTCCTCGGGCGAGGGCATCTACGGCATGGACCCGAGCGGCACCTGTACGTTCGTGAACGAGGCAGCATGCACCATGCTCGGCCTGCAGGCCGGCGACCTGCTCGGACGATCGGTGCACGAGATGATCCATCACAGCCGCGCCGACGGCACGCCCTACCCCGCTGCGGACTGCTCGATGCTGCGCATCCTCACACACGGCGAGAACCACCGGGTGGAGGGCGAGGTGCTGTGGCGCCCCGACGGCTCGTCCTTCCCGGTGGAGTTCAGCGCCCGTCCGATCGTGCAGGAGGGCAATCCCACCGGAGCGGTGGTCACCTTCAACGACATCAGCACCCGCCAGGCGGTGCAGCAGGAGGTGGAGCACCGTGCGCTGCACGACGCGCTCACCGGGCTGCCCAACCGGACGCTGGTCCTGGACCGGCTGGAGCAGGCGGTGCTTCGCTCTGCGCGCTCGGACAGCTGCGCGGGCTTGATGATCATGGACCTGGACGGCTTCAAGGACATCAACGACAAGCACGGGCACCCGGTCGGCGACAAGGTGCTCCAGGCGGTCGCCCGCCGGTTGACCAGGGAGGGGCTGCTGCGCGCGCAGGACACGGTGAGCCGGCTCGGCGGCGACGAATTCGCCATGGTGCTGCCCGATCTGGCGTGCGCCGAAGACGCCCTTGAGGTGGCGGAGCGGGTCTCGTCCGCTGTCAACGAGCCGATCCACGTGGGAGCGGAGATCTTCCAGGTCAGTTCGAGCATCGGGATCGCGGCCTGCCCGGACGACGGCACTGACCCGACGACGCTGGTCCAGCGTGCCGACGTGGCTATGTACGTCGCCAAGGCCAAGGCCGAGGGCGGAGGGTGGTCCAGGTATACCGCCGCCGAGGACGCTGCGCGGCTGGCGCGCAAGCGTTTGGTGGAGGAGCTGCGCTCGTCGATCGCAGGAGGTGGGCTGCGCCTGCACTACCAGCCGGTGGTGGACCTGCGCGGCGGCGAGATCGTGCACGTGGAAGCCCTGTGCCGGTGGCAGAGCCCGAGCGCGGGCACCGTGCCGCCCGATGTCTTCATACCGCTCGCCGAGTCCAGCAACCTGATCCTGCCCCTGACCCTGGAGGTGCTGCGTCAGGCGCTGGAGCAGAGTCGGCGGTGGTGCCGCGAAGGGCTCGCCGTGCCGGTGGCGGTGAATGTCTCCGCGCAGACGCTGGACGATCCCCGGCTGATGGAGGCGCTGGAGGAGTGGCATGCCGGGCCCAATCCGGCCGGCCCGCTGGAGATCGAGGTGACCGAGAGCGCCGTGATGAGCGACCCCGCAGCGGCGCTGGTGGTGCTGGAGCGGCTGGTCGCCCAGGGGGTGCGCATCGCCATTGACGACTTCGGCACCGGGTACTCCTCGCTGGCCCAGCTCAAGCGGCTGCCCGTGCACAGCGTCAAGGTGGACCGCAGCTTCGTGCAGGACCTGACCGAGGACGACCGGGACGCCTCCATCGTGCTGTCGATCATCCAGCTGGGCCACACCCTCGGCCTGACGGTCGTGGCCGAGGGCGTGGAGACCGGCGCCGCAGCGGCGCGGCTGCTGCGGCTGGGGTGCGACCTGGCGCAGGGCTGGCACTACGGCCGGCCGGTCCCGCCCGAAGAGGTCACCGAGCTGCTCCGGGTGCGCCGGGGCTCGGCCGTGGCGCCAGCACGGCAGCGCTGAGGGCCTCAGGATTCAGGAGGCGTCCACCGTCACCGGCTCAGCGCGGCTGCCGGCCCGCACGCTGTCCACCAGGTGCTCGTCGAGCCCCACCCAGGCGCCGTCCCAGACCACCGAGCGCGTCAGGCGCCCCTGCACGTCGGCGCCGGCGCCCACCACCGGTTCTCCACGGCTGCTGTGCAGGTTGGCAGCCAGGTACTCGCGGGGGGTCCCGCAGTCGATGGCAGTGCCGGCGAAGTGGCTGAGCTGCAGGCGCCCTTCGGCGTGCTCGGCGGCCCACAGCACCTCGTACAGGCCCGTCGGCTCCGGTCGTAGCCGGGCGACGGCCTCGGCGGTGAGCAGGCATGCGCCCAGGTAGCGCCAACCCCCGGCGACGTCGGCAAAGTCGGCGGTGCCCGATCGGGCAGGCTGCACCAGCAGCCGGGACGCCGAGCCGTCCCACCCGTCGAGCAAGCCGTCCAGCAGTCCGCCGGCGGGAACCGGCTGCGTGCCGGCTCCGCCAGCCAGGTAGCTGTCGCCGTTGACCAGCAGCACGTCCCGCCCGTCGAGCCAGGACCGCAGCGCTCCCAGCGCCCCCGCCGTACCCAGGGCGTGCGGTTCCTCCACCGAGACGTGTGCGCGTGAGCCCAGGTGCTCCACGACCTGCGCGGCCAGGTGGTGCGCGTTGACGGCCAGCGCCGCCGGCCCCTGGCCGGTGTGCGGCTCGACGCAGGCCAGCGCCCGGTCGAGCAGGGGGACGCCGCCGACGGGGCACAGCGGCTTGGGACGCAGCAGTGTCAGGGGCCGCAGACGTGTCCCGCTCCCGGCCGCCAGCACGACACCGGCCAGGCCCCTGCGCGCCGTGCGGTGGGCGGGCGGGTCGCGGCCGCTCACCCCTGGTCGACGAGCCGGCTCGCGCCGGCAGCGGGGGACCGGGAGGCCTTGAGCACCTGCAGGATCTCGTGCGTCGGTCCGTCGGCCTCGGGAAGGTCCTGCACCCGCATCCAGCGGTGGTCCTTGGCCTCGCCGCCGACGCGCACCGCCGGCTCGTGGTCGACCTCGAGCCGGTAGATCACGTCGACACGACGTACCCGGGCGTTGACCATGCACGTCAGGGGGAGCCCGACCTCGATGCGCAGGCCAGTCTCCTCGAAGACCTCGCGCGCCACACCCTCGGCCGGGCGCTCGCCACGGTCCAGCAGCCCTCCGGGCAGGCTCCATCCGAGCCGGTGCGGCTGGCGCAGGAAGAGGATGCGGTCGCCCCGCTCGATCGCGACCACAGCTCCCACGGTGTACGAGGGCGTGCCGGCGCGCACCATCGAACGACGCACCGGCGCAGGCATCGTGCGGAACGCCAGCAGCGCAGCCGTGTAGCCGCGGCGTCGGACGTCGGCTACCAGGGACATGTGGTCAGGGTACGGGGATCTCAGGACGGCGGCTGCCGCCCCCAGCGCAGTAGGTTGTGGCAGATGAGCCAGGAGACCCCGGTGACGCGGCAGCGCCTGGCTGCGTACGCCGTGGTGGTGCGCGGGGAACAGATCCTGCTCTCCCAGCTCTCGAACCGCACCGGCTGGCCGGGGGCGTGGACCCTGCCCGGTGGTGGGATCGACCATGGCGAGCACCCGCGCGACGCGGTGGTGCGCGAGGTGTACGAGGAGACCGGGCTCGCGGTCCTCGTCGGCCCGCTGCTGGACGTCGACTCGATCCACTTCACCGGGCGCGCGCCCGGTGGAAAGCTGGAGGACTACCACTCGGTGCGACTGGTCTACCTCGGGGAGGTCCAGAGCACGGCGGTCCCGGCTGTGCAGGAGCTGAACGGCAGCACCGCGGCGGCCGCCTGGTTGCCCCTCGAGGACGTCCGATCGGGGCGGTACGACCTGACCTCGCTGGTGCACTTCGCGCTCGGACTGCTCTGAGCGAGAACGCCTCTCAGCTCCCTGCGGCGCGGTCGACCAGCGTCGGCCTGTCGTGCAGCGTGGGTTGCGGCTCCAGGCTGGACAGCCCGTTCCAGGCCAGGTTCACCAAATGGGCGGCGACGTCCTGCTTCTTGGTCTTGCGTGAGTCGACCCACCACTGGCCGGTCAGGGCCACCATCCCCACCAGCATCTGGGAGTACATGGGTGCGAACGTGGTGTCGAGGCCGTTGCGCTGGAAGGCCGCGGCCAGGATGTGCTCCACCTGGGTGGCGACGTCGGAGATCAGGCTGGCGAACGAGCCGCTGGCGCCGGTGACGGGGGAGTCGCGTACCAGGATCCGGAAGCCGTCGGTGGAGCCCTCGATGTAGTCGAGCAGACCCAGTGCCGCGCGCTCGGCGAGCACCCGAGGGTGGGCAGGAACCGCCAGCGCACCGGTGATGGAGGCCAGCAGGCTGGAGATCTCCCTGTCGACGACGACCGCGTACAGCCCTTCCTTGCCACCGAAGTGCTCGTACACCACGGGCTTGGACACCTGCGCGCGGGCCGCGATCTCCTCGACGCTGGTGCCCTCGTACCCCTTCTCCGCGAACAGCTCTCGACCGACGCGGATCAGCTGCTCGCGCCGGTCCTTGCCGGTCATGCGAGCACGCGGTGAGGTGGTCTTCGGGGCGGCGCTCACCTGTTCCTAGCCGCCGGCGCCCGCGAGGCGCTCGGCCTTGCGGGCTGCCGCCTCTTCGCGCCGGGTGACGAAGCGGGTGGCCGTGGTGTCCAGGGCGGCCAAAAACTCTGACAGCTCCACCCGGGCCTGCTCGCCACGGGCGCCGAGGTCCTCGCGGTCGAAGACGCGCCAGAACTTCAGCACCGGGTTCAGCACCTCGTCGTAGTGCAGCCGAAGGTCGTAGATCCCGGCCTTGGCGATGGCCAGGGAGTTGCGGGCGAACCCGGGCATGGTGGCTCCCGGCATCTCGAAGTGCACGACCTCGTCGCGGATGGCCTCCATCGTCAGGTCCGGCTCACGGTCGAAGGCCGCGGCCATCAGGTTGCGGTAGAAGACCATGTGCAGGTTCTCGTCCATGGCGATGCGGGAGAGCAGCTTCTCGGCGACGGGGCAGCCTGTGGCCTTGCCGGTGTTCCGGTGGCTCACCCGTGTCGCCAGCTCCTGGAAGGAGACGTAGGCAAGCGTCCGGAGCATCGACTTCTCGCCCGAGTCGTAGCCGGCGACCATGTGGATCATGCGCAGCTGCTCGAGGTTGACGGGGTCGACCCCGCGGGTCACCACCAGGTAGTCGCGCATGGCCACGCCGTGGCGTCCCTCCTCAGCCGTCCACCGACCCACCCACTCGCCCCACGCCCCGTTGCGCCCGAAGCGCTCGGTGATCTCGCGGTGGTAGCTGGGCAGGTTGTCCTCGGTCAGGAGGTTGACGACCATCGCCGCCTTGGCGACCGGGTCGAGCTTGGAGTCGCCCGGCTCCCAGTCCTCTCCGCCGAGGAAGGCGAAGTCCCGTCCCTGGCTCCACGGGACGTAGTCGTGCGGCATCCAGTCGCGGGTCTGGGTGAGGTGCCGTTCGAGGTTCTCGGTGACCACGGGCTCCAGCTCGTGGAGCATCCGGGTCTGCAGGTCCGAGCGGTCGTCGAGCGTGGTCACGGGTCCTCCAAGCATCGGCTGACAGATCCTTACGCAAGCGTAACTTACGAATCCGTAAGCACCAGCCGGACGCTGGGGTGGGCGCCACTTCGTACCCGTCGCGAGCACTGGCAGACTGGGCCCGCCTTCCCCTGTCGTCCAAAGGCAGGACAGCGGTCTTTGGAACCGCGAATCGAGGTTCGAATCCTCGCGGGGGAGCTCTGGAGCCGACGGGTACAGTGTGCCCGCCCACCGCACCGCGCCCGATCTGCCGAGGAGATCTCCCGCGTGAGCTCGAGCCGTCCGGTCGCAGCCCTGGTCCTCGCCGCTGGTGAGGGATCCCGGATGCGGTCCTCGACCCCCAAGGTCCTGCACCAGCTGGCCGGCGTCAGCATGCTGGGGCACGCCGTCGCCGCCGTCCGCGCGCTGGAGCCCGAGCACCTGGTGCTCGTGGTGCGGCACGAGCGCGCGCGGGTGGCCGCGCACGCTCGGGAGCTCGATGCCACGGCTGTCGTCGCCGACCAGGACGACGTCCCGGGCACCGGCAGGGCCGTGCAGTGCGGCCTGGAGGCGCTCGCCGCGGTCCGGGACGGAGCCCCGCTGCAGGGCACCGTGCTGGTGACCTACGGTGACGTGCCGATGCTGACCGGGTCCACGCTGACCGACCTCGTCAGGGCCCACGAGGCCGGCGGGCACGCGGTCAGCGTCCTCACCGCGGTGGTGCCGGACCCCTCCGGGTACGGCCGCATCGTGCGCGACCGGCAGGGCACGGTCACCGGGATCGTCGAGCACGAGGACGCTGACGAGGCCCAGCGCGCGATCGCCGAGATCAACTCCGGTCTGTATGCCTTTGACGCCCAGACGCTGACGGACGCACTGCCCCGGGTGGGCCGCGACAACGCCCAGGGCGAGATGTACCTGACGGACGTGCTGCAGATCGCCAGGGCTGCCGGCGGCACGGTCGCCGCGCACCGCATCGACGACCTCTGGCAGACCGAGGGCGTCAACGACCGGGTCCAGCTGGCCCGGATGGGGGCAGAGCTGAACAGACGGCTGGTCGAGCACTGGATGCGCTCCGGCGTCACGGTGGTCGACCCGACCAGCACCTGGATCGACGCGCACGTCCGGCTCGAGCGCGACGTCACGATCCTGCCGGGTGTGCAGCTGCACGGCAGCACCACGGTCGCCCAGGGCGCCACGATCGGCCCGGACAGCACGCTGACCGACTGCCGTATCGGCCCCGGCGCCAGCATCGTGCGTACCCACGGCGAGGGCGCGGTCGTTGGCTCGCAGGCCAGCGTCGGGCCGTTCAGCTTCCTGCGCCCGGGCACCAGGCTCGGCGATGGGGGTCGGATCGGTGGCTTCGTCGAGACCAAGAACGCCGTCATCGGCGCCGGCTCCAAGGTTCCGCACCTGTCCTACGTGGGCGACGCCGAGATCGGCGACGGCGTCAACATCGGCGCGGCGACGATCTTCGTCAACTACGACGGCGTCGACAAGCACCGCACCGTGGTGGGCGACCACGCACGCGTGGGCAGCGACACGATGCTGGTAGCACCGCTGGTCGTGGGTGCGGGTGCCTACACCGCGGCGGGGTCGGTCATCACCCAGGACGTCCCGCCAGGATCGATGGCGGTGGCCCGGGGGCAGCAGCGCAACGTGAGCGGGTGGGTGGAACGGCGCCGCCCCGGCAGCCCGGCTGCGCTCGCGGCCGCTGCCAGCCGCCGGGACCACCAGAGCGAGCCCGCGGCGCCTGCCGCAGGTCAGCACGAGCAGGGCGATGAGGGAGGCCGAGCATGACCGGCATCACCACCACGGGCGAGAAGCGCCTGATCCTCATCAGCGGCAGGGCGCACCCCGAGCTCGCGGCCGAGGTGGCCTCGGAGCTCGGCGTCGAGCTGGTGCCCACGACCGCGTACGACTTCGCGAACGGCGAGATCTACGTGCGCTTCGGCGAGAGCGTCCGCGGCTGTGACGCCTTCGTGCTGCAGAGCCACTGCGCGCCCATCAACCAGTGGCTGATGGAGCAGCTCATCATGTGCGACGCCCTGAAGCGGGCATCGGTCAAGCGCACCACCGTGATCGCTCCCTTCTTCCCCTACGCCCGTCAGGACAAGAAGCACCGCGGCCGTGAGCCCATCTCCGCCCGCCTGACGGCCGACCTGTTCAAGACGGCCGGGGCGGACCGGCTGATGAGCGTCGATCTGCACGCGGCCCAGATCCAGGGCTACTTCGACGGTCCGGTCGACCACCTGTGGGCGCTGCCGCTGCTGGCGGAGTACGTGCGAACCCGGGTGGACCGCTCCTCCTTGACCATCGTGTCCCCGGACGCCGGCCGGGTCCGGGTGGCTGACCTGTGGTCGGACCGGTTGGGAGCACCCCTGGCGATCATCCACAAGCGCCGGGATCCCAGCGTGCCCAACCAGGTCAAGGTGCACGAGGTCGTCGGCCAGGTCGCCGGGCGCACGTGTGTCCTCGTCGACGACATGATCGACACGGCCGGCACGATCGTCCAGGCGGCCGAGGCGCTGAAGGAGAACGGCGCCGCCGACGTCATCGTCGCGGCCACGCACGCGGTGCTGTCCGGGCCCGCGATCGACCGGCTGAAGAACGGGCCGATCTCAGAGGTGGTGGTGACGAACACGCTGCCCATCCCCGAGGATCGTCACTTCCCCTCGTTGACGGTGCTGTCCATCGCCCCGCTCATCGCTCGCGCGATCCGCGAGGTCTTCGACGACGGCTCGGTGACCAGCCTGTTCGAGGGCAACGCCTGACCTCGGCAGGCACGTCAGGTGCGGGCGCCTGACTCCCCGCGGGCACAGCGCGCGGAAGACTCGGCTGGTGCCCGGCCTGTGGTGCGCGCGGTCGCCTGTGTTCCGCGGCGTGTGCTCACCGACCGGTCCGTGGGTGCCGGCGCCCGCCGGTGGGGATTGGGGTCCGGGCCCACGCTCCGGTAGAGTCCTGGGGTTGCCTCGGCGAGGGACGCTGCACGGACGCTCCACCGGTCCGCGAGCACAGCAGTCCGTGATCGACGCGGTGGGCCCGGCATCGTCGCCGTGCCGCGCCCCGCGTCGAGGCAGTGCCCACGTCTCCGCACAGTTCATGCTTCCGCGAGCGGAGTGCCCGCCAGCCGTCCAGCACAGGAGTTCACCGTGTCCGAGTCCAAGCTTGTCGCCGAGCCGCGCACCGAGTTCGGCAAGGGTGCTGCCCGTCGGGTACGCCGCAACAACCAGATCCCCGCGGTCGTCTACGGCCACGGCACCGATCCCCAGCACATCAACCTGCCGGGCCACGAGACGATGCTGGCGTTGAAGCAGTCGAACGCGCTGCTCTCGATCGTGGTGGGCGAGGGCAAGCCGCTGCTCGCCCTGGCCAAGGACGTGCAGCGTGACCCGGTCCGTCAGATCATCGAGCACATCGACCTGGTCATCGTGCGCCGCGGTGAGAAGGTCCAGATCGACGTGCAGGTGCACGTGGTGGGCGAGGCAGCTCTGGAGACCGTCGTCACGGTTGAGAACCAGACCCTGCTGCTGGAGGCCGAGGCCACCCACATCCCCAGCGCCATCGAGGTCAGCGTCCAGGGCGTCAAGGCCGGCACGCAGATCCTGGCCGGCGACCTCACTCTGCCCGAGGGCAGCGTGCTCGCCGCCGACCCCACCATGCTGGTCGTGAACGTGACCCAGGCCATCAGCGCGGAGGCCCTGGAGGCCGAGCTCGCCGAGGCGGAGGCCGAGGCTGGCATCGAGCACGACATCAGCGACAGCGAGATCGCCGAGGCGGAGGCGGCCGAGGCTGAGGCCACCGAGGGCGAGGACAAGCCCGAGAGCGATGCCGGCCCCGCGGGCGAGTCGGAGTAGGGCGGCCCGAACCTGCAGCCGCAGGGCGCCCGCCGTGCCGGGGCGCCCTGCGGTTCTCTCGGCTGGGCGGTGCAGCAGGCTTGGCAGCAGCAGACGGTGACGACGGAACGAGGCGGGCTTGGACGGCGTAGCTGACCCCTGGCTGGTGGTGGGGCTGGGGAACCCCGGCCCCCAGTACGCAGGCAACCGGCACAACGTGGGCCAGATGGTCCTCGACGAGCTCGCGTCCCGGTGCAGGCAGGCCTGGAGGTCGCACCGGTCCCGAGCTGTCGTGGCCGAGGTCCGGCTGGGGGTGCTGCCCGGCGGCGCCCCGGGTCCCCGCGTCGTCCTTGCCAAGCCGAGCACCTACATGAACCTCTCCGGAGGGCCGGTCGCCGGCCTCGCGCAGTTCCTCTCGATCGACCCCAGCCGCGTGCTGGTGGTGCACGACGAGCTCGACATCCCCTTCGGCGAGCTGCGGCTCAAGCGGGGCGGCGGCGAGGGCGGGCACAACGGCCTGCGGGACATCAGCAAGGCGCTCGGCACCAAGGACTACGTGCGGGTCCGTTGCGGGGTGGGGCGCCCTCCGGGCCGGATGGACCCTGCCGACTTCGTGCTGCGAGACTTCTCGACGACCGAGCGTAAGGAGGTCCCCATCCTGCTGGTCGAGGGGGCCGATGCCGTCGAGCAGGTGGTTCTCCAGGGGCTGGAGGCCACCCAGCAGCGGGTGCACGGACCGCGGTAGTCCTGGGGGCAGGTGCGCCGATCGGGTGACGGACTATAGGACATAGGTGACACAGGGGATTTCCGGGGCACCCGTGCGATCGGGCAGACGGGTGACCTCGGCACTCAGGTCCACATTCCGGTCACAGAGCGTTAATCTTCAACCTGGTCGACGTGGAGGGGCGGGACACATGTACCGGGGAGAGCACCAGTGAGCGCAGATGTGAGTTCGAACGACGTACGCGTCGTGGCAGGGGACGACCTGAGCGTCGTCGTGGCGAGTGCTGTCGAGGCCCCGCCGAGCGAACGCCGGCGTGCGATGCCGCAGGTGCGCGTCTCCTGGGCGGCGCCGGCGCCGTTCCAGGTGGGCGCGAGCGGCGCGACCGGCGCCACCGACATCAGTCGCGTGGCCTCCGACGCGGAGGCCCGCCGTGCCAGCTGGATGGCGCCGCTCGGGCGCCGGGTGATCGGCACCGACGCCGTCATCGCCACGCTGGTGATGGCGGTCTGCCTGTTCTCGTTGCCGCGGACCCAGGTCCTGATGGTGCCGGGCGCGCTGCTGGCCGCCTTCCTCTGGGTGCTGATCATCGCGCTGCTGGGCGGGTACGACCGTCGCCGGCTGGGTGACGGTCCGGAGGAGTTCGAGTCCGTGCTCCAGGCGGCCGTCGTGGTGGTCGCGCTGCTCGGACTGGCCGCCTACTCGTTCGAGCTGGTGCTGCCGCGCCGGGACGTCCTGATCGCCGTCCCGCTGATCGCGTTCCTGACCGCTCTGGGCCGGTACTTCTGGCGTCGTCGGCTGCACGGCCATCGCGCCGGGGGCGGGGCCATGCTCCGCACCCTGGTGGTCGGTGAGCCCGCTGCCGTCTCCCGCATGGTGCTCGACCTCCGGAAGGAGAGCTACCACGGGCTCGACGTGGTGGGGGCGTGCGTGCCCTTGACGGGGGCCGAGATCGAGGAGATCGCGGGGGTGGGCCTGCTGGGGCTCGTGTCCGAGGTTCCGCAGGTCGTGGTCGACAACAACATCGACAACGTGCTCGTCGTCGGGGCGCAGCTGACCGGAGAGCCGTTGCGCAGGCTCTCCTGGGCGCTGGAGCAGACCGGTGCAGACCTCATGGTCGCCCCCGGTCTGGTCGAGGTGACTGGTCCGTACGTCTCGCTGCACCCGGTCGCCGGCCTGTCCCTGCTGCGGGTGGAGCGTCCTGCGCAGCGGTCGGGGCGGCTGCTGGGCAAGGCGGTGCAGGACCGGTCGATGGGGCTGCTGATGTTCCTGGTGGCCCTGCCGATCATCATCACCGCCGCGTTGGCCGTGCGGCTGACCAGCCCGGGCCCGGCCTTCTTCCCGCAGCGCCGGGTGGGTCGCGGCGGCGAGGAGTTCACGATGTGGAAGCTGCGCAGCATGGTCGTCAACGCCGAGGCGCAGGTTGCCGACCTGGCCGCCAGCAGCGACGGGAACGGCATGCTGTTCAAGATGCGCACCGACCCGCGGGTGACCCCGGTGGGCGGGCTCCTGCGCCGGTTCTCGGTGGACGAGCTGCCGCAGCTGTGGAACGTGGTCAAGGGCGACATGTCCCTGGTGGGCCCCCGTCCACCGCTGCCGCACGAGTACGAGCAGTACCACGACGCCACCCATCGCCGTCTCAGGGTGAAGCCGGGCCTGACCGGTCTGTGGCAGGTGAGCGGTCGTTCCGACCTCCCGTGGGAGGAGTCGGTCCGGTTGGACCTGCGGTACGTGGACAACTGGTCGCCGGCGATGGACCTGCAGATCCTGTGGAAGACCATCCGGGCGGTCACCTCCGGCTCGGGCGCCTACTGACCGACGGCAGCACCAGCTCGGCGTCCCGCAGGGTCGGCACAAGCCGGTCCCGCAGGGTCGGCCCAAGCCGAGAGCGCGAAGAAATGCCGATTCGGCCGTGGACGCCCGGAACGGCACCTACCCTGGTGGTCGGGCGCCGACGCACCGACGTGGGCGCACCCACTTGAGCAAGTACACCCATGAACAGCAGAGAGGGCATCACAGGCATGTCGATCGCCGAGCACGGCTGGGCCTCGTTGGAGCAGGAGAACCCAGAACCGATGACGGACGGCGCGCTGGCGCTGGCGCTGGCGTGGCACGCCGGTCGTCGGCTGACGCAGGTACGCGTCGAGCTGATGGGCCTGCGCACGAGCGCCGCGGACCTCAAGGACGCCGGCGACAGGGCGGCGCAGGAGGTGCTGGCACGGCTGCTCGGCCTGCACCGGCCCGATGACGCGGTGCTCAGCGAAGAGGCCGTGGACGACGCGGCCCGGCTCGTCGCGGACCGCGTCTGGGTGATAGATCCGCTCGACGGCACCCGTGAGTTCTCCGAGGAGGGCCGATCGGACTGGGCGGTCCACGTGGCGCTGTGGGAGCGCGGCGACCTCGTGGCCGGGGCGGTCGTCCTGCCGGCAGCCGAGCTGGGGTACGGCACCGAGGAGCCGGTCTCAGTGCCGGCGTTCAGCGGCGGCCGGCTGCGGCTGGCGGTCAGCCGGACCCGCCCGCCCGCGTTCGTCCAGCAGGTGGCGGCCCGGCTGGATGCAGAGCTGGTGCCGATGGGCTCCGCCGGGGTCAAGGCCACCTCGGTGCTGCGCGGTGAGGCAGACGCCTACCTGCACGCGGGCGGCCAGTACGAGTGGGACTCGGCGGCACCGGTCGCCGTGGCCCGGGCGGCAGGGCTGCACACGAGCCGGATCGACGGCAGCCCGCTGCTCTACAACCAGCGGGACGTGCTCCTGCCGGATCTCCTGGTGTGCCGCAACGAGCACGCCGACATCCTTCTCGCGGCCGTTGCTGCGGTGACCGACGAGGGGCGAGGAACGCCATGAGCGACACCCACCAGTACCGCATGACCCAGCTGCAGGTGCTGGAGTCGGAGGCGGTCTTCATCATGCGCGAGGTCGTGGCCGAGCACGAGCGCCCGGTGCTGCTGTTCTCCGGCGGCAAGGACTCCATCGTGATGCTGCACCTGGCGCGCAAGGCCTTCCACCCGGCCCGCATCCCGTTCCCGGTCCTGCACGTCGACACCGGGCACAACTTCGAGGAGGTGCTGGCGCACCGCGACCAGACCGTCGCGCGTCTCGGCGTCGATCTGGTGGTGGGATCGGTGCAGGAGGCCATCGACAACGGCTCGGTGACCGAGCCCCCCGACGGCACCCGCAACCGGATCCAGACCCCGGTGCTTCTCGACACCCTGGACAAGTACGCCTTCACCGCGATCTTCGGTGGCGCGCGGCGCGACGAGGACAAGGCCCGGGCCAAGGAGCGCGTCTTCTCGTTCCGCGACGAGTTCGGCCAGTGGGACCCCAAGAACCAGCGTCCCGAGCTGTGGAACCTCTACAACGGCCAGGTGCACGTCGGCGAGAGCATCCGCGTGTTCCCGCTCTCCAACTGGACCGAGCTGGACATCTGGCGGTACATCGCCGCTGAGGGCATCGAGCTGCCGAGCATCTACTACTCGCACCAGCGCGAGGTCTTCGAGCGCAACGGCATGCTGTTCGGCGTCCACCCCGTGTGCCGGCCCAAGCCGAGCGAGAAGGTCTTCGTCGAGCAGGTCCGCTACCGCACGGTCGGGGACGCCAGCCTGACGGCGGCGGTGCGGTCGGACGCGGACACGATCCAGAAGGTGATCGAGGAAGTGGCCACCACCCGGATCACCGAGCGTGGGGCCACCCGGGGCGACGACAAGTTCAGCGAAGCCGCCATGGAAGACCGCAAGAAGGAAGGGTACTTCTGATGGACATGGACATCCTGAGGTTCGCCACCGCGGGCTCGGTGGACGACGGCAAGAGCACTCTCATCGGCCGGCTGCTGTACGACACCAAGAGCGTCCTGCAGGACCAGATGGACGCGGTCGAGAAGGTCAGCAAGGACCGCGGTGACGAGTACGTGAACCTCGCGCTGCTCACCGACGGCCTGCGTGCCGAGCGCGAGCAGGGCATCACCATCGACGTGGCGTACCGCTACTTCTCGACCGCCCGGCGCAACTTCATCATCGCCGACACCCCTGGGCACATCCAGTACACGCGCAACATGGTCACCGGCGCCTCCAGCGCCGACCTGGCACTGGTCCTGGTGGACGCCCGCAAGGGCATCGTGGAGCAGAGCCGCCGGCACGCCTTCCTCGCGACCCTGCTGCAGGTCCCGCACGTGGTGCTGTGCGTCAACAAGATGGACCTCGTCGACTACTCGCAGGAGGTCTTCGAGAACATCCGTGCAGAGTTCGGTCAGTTCGCCGCCCGGCTCCGGATGCCTGACCTGACGGCCATCCCGCTGTCCGCGCTCAAGGGCGACAACGTGGTCAGCCGATCCGCGGCCATGCCCTGGTACGAGGGCACGAGCCTGCTTCACCACCTGGAGAACGTCCACGTGGCGAGCGACCGCAACCTCATCGACGTCCGCTTCCCGGTGCAGTACGTCATCCGGCCGCAGTCGGATGCCTGGCGCGACTTCCGTGGCTACGCCGGTCAGGTGGCGGGTGGTGTGCTGAAGAAGGGTGACGAGGTGATGGTGCTCCCCTCGGGGTTCACCTCGCGGATCGCCTCGGTGGAGACGGCGGACGGCGAGGTCGACGAGGCCTACCCGCCGATGTCGGTCACGGTGCGGCTCGAGGACGAGATCGACATCTCCCGCGGGGACATGATCTGCCGGCCGCACAACAAGCCGCAGGTGACCCAGGACCTGGACGCGATGATCTGCTGGATGGACGAGACCTCCAGCCTGCAGGTCGGTCGCAAGTACTCCATCAAGCACACCACCCGCACCGCACGCACCATCGTCAAGAACCTCAACTACAGGCTTGACGTCAACACGCTGCACCGGGACGAGAGCGCCACGCAGCTGGGTCTGAACGAGATCGGCCGGGTACGCCTACGCACGACGCAGCCGCTGATGTGCGACGACTACAGCCGCAACCGCGCCACCGGCGGCTTCGTGCTCATCGACGAGGCGACCAAGCGCACCGTGGCGGCGGGCATGATCAGCGAACCGTCCAGCTGATGCAGGGGCGGGGCCCGAGCAGCGACCCGACGCCGCTGGTGCTGATGGTGTGCTCCAGCGGCGGCCACCTGGCCCAGCTGCTGTCCCTGGATCCCTGGTCGAGCCGGTACCGCACCCGGTGGGTGACCTTCGGCACCGTCGACGCACGCTCGGCGCTCGAAGGTCGGGACGTCGTCGAGTGCTACCACCCGACCACGCGCAACGCGGCGAACCTGTTGCGCAACAGCAGGCTGGCCTGGCAGGTGCTTCGCGCTGACAGGCCGGCGGTGGTGATCTCCTCCGGTGCCGCGGTCGCCGTCCCCTTCTTCGTGCTCGCACGCGTGCTCGGGGTGCCGACCGTCTACGTGGAGGTCTTCGACCGGCTGGACTCGCGCACGCTCACCGGACGACTGGTGCGACCTTTCACCTCGAGGTTCCTGGTGCAGTGGGAGGAGCAGCTCGACCTGTACAAGGGCTCCATCCTGGTGGGAGAGCTGCTGTGAGCGGCGACTCCTCGCGGCTGCTGCTCGTGCTGGTGGGCACGGACCACCACCCCTTCGACCGCCTGGTCACCTGGGTGGACGACTGGCTGGAGCAGCAGCAGGACCCGCCCCGGGCGATGATTCAGTACGGGACCTCGCGCGCACCCCGGCTTGCTGACGGCGTGCCGCTCACCGGCAAGGCCGAGCTCGAGGAGCTGATGGCGTCGGCGGACGTCGTGGTGACCCACGGCGGCCCGGCCACGATCACCGAGGTCCGTCGGCACGGGCGGCTGCCGCTGGTCGTCCCGCGCGTCCCTCGTCTGGGCGAGCACGTGGACGAGCACCAGCAGCTGTTCGCGCGCCGGATGGGCGCGTCGGGCTTCGTGCGCACGTGCGAGACCCGCGAGGACCTGCACGGCTGCCTGTCCGCGGGCTTCGAGGACCTTGCGACGGTCACGGTCGACGCCGATGCCGACAGGTCCAGGCTCGAGGCATCGCTGACCCGGTTCGCGCACGTCGTCGACGCCCTCGTCGCCCAGGGGTCGCGTCGTGGCCCACGGGCCAGGCGGCGTAGATGACCATTCCGCTGACCGAAGACGGATCAGCGTTTACCCTGGAGATGACGACCGGGGCGTGGGACGCCACATCGGTATGTCCCCTCAATACTCGGAGATCACATGTTTCAGATGACTAAGGGTTCAGCTGGGTCGCGACGGGTCAGCGGCTGGCTCGCCGCCGTGCTCTGCGTGCTGGTGGGCGGCGCGGTAGGCCTGTGGGTGCACTCCCAGCTGCCCCGTACCTACGCCGCCAGCACCTCGTTGCTGGTCCTGCCCACGGTCGCGGGCCTGGAGTCCAGCATCAGCGGCTCGCGCTCGACCGGAGCGGTGGAGATCGACACCGAGGTCGAGCTGGCCCGGTCCGCACAGGTCTCGCAGCAGGCGGCCGAGGCGCTGGACGGCCGGATGACCCCCACCCAGCTGCTCAGGGCCACCACGGTGACCGTGCCCACCAACAGCACGGTGCTGGTCGTGCGGGTGCAGGCTGCGGACGCGGTGCTGGCCCGAGATGCCGCCGCCGCTGTGGCGCAGGCCTACCTCGACCGCCGCGAGGAGAGCGCCCAGACCGAGGTCGCGTCGGTCGTCAGCTCGTTGACGACGCAGGTCGACGACCTCACCGGTCGGCTCCAGGTGATCGCCACGACGCTGAGCACGCTCAGGCCTGAGGACACCGGCGGCCGGGCGCTGGCGGAGTCGCAGCGCGACGTGCTCGTGTCCCAGCTCGCGGACGTCAACAGCCGGTTGGTCGCACTGCAGTCGGGCTCCTCGCCCGGCGGTGAGGTGATCACCGTGGCCCAGGTCCCGAGCGCCCCGCAGTCACCGCGACTGTGGGTCAACCTCGGCGCCGGTCTGCTGGTCGGTGCGCTCATCGGCGGGCTGCTCCTGATGGCGCTCGAGCGGCGCGGATCGATGCGGACCGCTGCTCTGCGCCGGGGAGCCGTCTCGCGCGACCTGGGTGTCCTGGACCTGGACCAGGCCGAGGTCGCTGCCATGAAGGGCCGGGCGGGCACGCATGCGCTGGCGCAGCTCGTCTCCCGCATCGACGGGTACCGCGGCGGCCGCGAGGGGCCTGAGGTCGTCGTCGCCGTCGCGCCGCCCGAGATCGTGGAGCGTCTGGTTGTCTCGCTCAATGCGGCGTGGGTGCAGGACCGCGGCAGCAACGTCCTCGTGGTCGCCCAGCACGGGGTCCTGGAGTCATTGACCGGTGCGGACAGCGCGGGACTGGCCGAGGTGGTGCGCGACGAGATCGCTGTGCAGGACGTCGTCCGCGACGACGGGACCAGCAGGGGGCGGCTGCTCGGTCCCGGCCGGGGCAGCCCCCAGCTCCCCCCCGCCGCGCTGCGGACCAGCCTGGCCGAGCTGTGGACGTCCCTGCGGCGCCCCACGCAGGGCGTGCTGGTCGTGCTCGTCCCGCCGCTGGACTCGGTGGAGGCACAGAGCGTGCTGCGCACCGCAGGCCGTGTCGTCGTGGTCGTGCACCCAGAGACCTCCGACGACGAGGAGGTCACAGGTCTGTACGAGGACCTGGGCTTCCTCGGGCTCTCCGAGCGGCTGGTGGGCACAGTCGAGATCAGCACGAAGAGCAGCCCTCTCCCCAAGATCGTGCAGCCCGCGTCAGCCGCTCGCAAGAAGTTCCCAGCCCAGACCGGTGCGGCATGACCACCCAGGACGCCGCCCCCGCGGTGCACCACGAGAACGCGGTACCCACGCCTTGGCCCGCCGTCACGGTGGTGCTGCCGACACGGGGTCGGCCCGAGCTCCTGCGGCTGGCTGTGCAGAGCGTGCTGGACCAGCACTATGACGGCGCCATCGCCTGCATCGTGGTGCACGACCAGGAGGACCCTGACGCGTCGCTGGCTGACCTGGCTCAGGGCAGGAGCGATCGCACAGTCCGGGTCCTGGCCAACGACCAGGGCCAGGGGCTGGCCGGGTCCCGCAACGCCGGGGTGCTGCGGGCCACGACCGACTTCGTGGCGTCCTGCGACGACGACGACACCTGGCTGCCGGACAAGCTGCGCCTGCAGGTCGAACGCCTGCTCCAGAACCCGCAGATGCTGGTCGTGGGTGCGGGCATCCGGCTGCACATGGGCCCCGACCACGACGTGGACTGGACCGGGCCGTGCGACCTCGTCGAGCTGCCGGACCTCGCCCGAGGCCGGCGCAAGGAGCTGCACTCCTCCACCCTGGTCATGCGCCGCGAGGTGTTCGAGCGCGCGGGTGGCTACGACGAGCAGCTCCCGAACAGCTACGCCGAGGACTACGAGTGGCTGCTGCGGGCGGTGCGGTCCGGTCCCATCGGGGTGGTGCGCGAGCCCCTCGCGGTGATCAAGAAGGATGGTCAGTCCTGGTTCAGGGAGCGCTCAGAGGTCGTGGCATCGGCCCTGGAGTACCTGCTGCGCACCCACCCGGAGCTGACCCTGTCGCCTCGCGGGCACGCGCGCATCCTCGGCCAGATCGCCTTCGCGTACGCCAGCCTGGGCCGACGGCGCGAGGCGCTCGGCTACGCCACCAAGTCGCTGCGGCGCTTCCCGCTGGCTCCTCAGGCGGGGCTGGCACTGGCACAGGTGGCCACGCAGCGCGACCCCCAGCTGCTGCTGCGCCAGGCGAGGCGGTTCGGCCGTGGCCTCGCCTGAGACCGACCGGCGTCGGCTCGTCCCCGGACGGCTCAGGCAGGTCTCCCGTCCGGTCCTGGTGACGGGGGTCCCTCGTTCCGGGACGACGTGGCTGGCCCGTGAGCTCGCCCGGGCCCAGGGCGCCGGTCTCGCCGGCCGCGAACCGATGAACCCGCGTCGTGGGCAGTTCGCGCTCGGCGGCACCCTGGACGGGTGGGTGCAGCTGGAGCATCCTTCCGCCCAGCAGGCCCGGTTGTTGCGGCGGTGCTACTCCGGCCGCGAGCCCCGGGTCCTGAGCCGATACGGCGAGCGCCAGCTGCAGGCAGCCCTGCCCTGGGGGACGACCGTGGTCAAGGACCCCTTCGCGCTGCTGTCGCTGCCGTGCATCGTGGCGCTCACGCACGCCGTCGCCGTGGTCGTGTACCGCCCCGCGGTGGCCGTGCTGGCCAGCTACCGCCGGATGGGGTGGCAGGCGGACACCGCGGAGGTCAGGGCGCTGCCGGGAGGCCCGAGCGGGCCCGAGCCGCTGGGTGACGTCGAGGCGATGGCCGAGTTCTGGAACGAGCTGCACACCCGGGTGCTGGACCGGATCGAGCAGGTGCCAGGAGCGGTGCTGGTGTCCCACCCCGACCTGGTCGCCGACGGTGAGCAGGGGCTCGACACGCTGGCTGCACGGTGCGGGCTCCGGCCCAGGCGGCCGGCGCGGATCCCGACCGGTGCGGGGGTCCAGCGCCCGGCCGTGCTGAAGCCCTCCGGGGCGCCTGAAGGTGACCGGCCGCAGCTGCACGACTTCGACCGGACCGCCCAGGCCGTCGCCGAAGGATGGCGGTCCCGGGTGGACGAGTCTGAGCGAGAATGGCTGGACGAGGCGACGGGTACGGTCTGGGAACGCTTGCAAGCCGCCCGTACGGGACTCGACGGGTGAGTATCGGCCCGATCGGGCAGCAGGATCAGCGGGCACACAGGCGGAGGCAGGGAGCAGACATGGCGGCGAAGCCGAACTTCATCTACACCGGACCGGACAAGGCGGGGTCCTCGTGGTTGCACGAGGTGCTCATCACGCACCCGCAGGTCTTCATGCCCGAGGCCAAGGACCTGTACTTCTTCGACCGTTACTACGACAAGGGGATGGACTGGTACCTCAAGCACTTCGAGGGAGCCGGACCTCAGCACACGGTCGTGGGGGAGGTCTGTCAGGACTACCTGGCCGACCCCCGGTGCCCGGCGCGGATCGAGGAGTCCCTGGGCCTGGTGCGGACGATGGTCACGCTGCGTGACCCGGCGGACCGCGCGTTCTCCTCGTACCTGTACATGCTCAAGCACGGTGAGACCCCGGGCACCTTCCTGCAGGCGCTGGAGCGGCGTCCCGAGCTGATCGAGCACGGCCGCTACGGCGCGAGCCTGGAGCGCTACCAGGAGCGCTTCGGCCGGGACCGCGTCTACGTGGCGGTGTTCGACGACCTGGTGGCGGACCCGCAGACGTTCGTCGACGGGCTGCTGACGTGGTTGGGCATCGCGCCGCTGACGATGGACGAGGAGATGCTGCAGGCCCGGCTCCCGGCAGGGAAGGCTCGCTCCGTGCCGATGGCCCGTCTCGCGAGGTGGGGTGCCAACGTGGTGCGGACGGCCGACGGCGCCAACCTGGTCGGACGGGTCAAGCGGTCCCCGACGATGCAACGGGTGCTCTACCAGCCCCTCGGGACTGATCGACCCCAGATGACCGACCAGGAGCGCACCGCGGTGCACGAGGCGCTCGCGGACGACCTCCGCCTCCTGCAGGACCGCGTCGGTCTCGACCTCGCCACCCGCTGGGGTTGGCCGCAACCGCGCGGGGCCACCTCGAGGTCCGCGTGAAGGTCGCTGCCGCAGGGAGCACGCCTCCCAACGCGCCGCCAGGGTCGACGGCCGTCCGTCCCGTCCGCCGGGTGCAGGTCGACGACCGGCCGGAGACCTACTCCAGCGGCTCCCTGCTGGTCAGGGCCTTTGGCCCTGCCTGGCCGCTCAAGCTGCTGCTGCTGGGGTTCCCGCTCTGGTGGGCCCTGGGTTTCGCCAGCTTCGCGTTCCTGATCGCGGCGGGGGCGATGGCGGCCCAGCTGGTGACCCGGCGCAGCATCCACGTCCCGAGGGGCTTCGGGATCTGGGTCCTGTTCCTGGCCTGGATGCTGGTGGGCGGCTTCGTCCTGTGGGCACAGGCACCGGGCACGGTCGACGGCGGCGGGCTGGAGCGGTTGGTCGGATTCGCGTACCGCGCCGTCTGGTACCTCGCAGTGACCGTGGCGATGCTGTACGCGATGAATCTGCCGGACCGGCAGGTGCCCTCGATCAAGGTCATCCGCTGGATGGGCTTCCTGTTCCTGACCGCGGTGGTGGGGGGCATCGCGGGCCTGCTCTTCCCGCGGTTCGAGTTCACGTCGTTGGCCGAGCTCATCGTGCCGGGCGCTGACAGTGCCTTCATCTACGCCAAGGTCCACCCCTCGCTCAGCACCGTCAGCGACTTCCTCGGCTACGAGCAGGCCCGGCCCAAGGCGCCGTTCACCTATGCCAACGCCTGGGGCAACAACGTGGGCCTGCTGCTGCCGTTCTTCGCCTACGCGGTGATGCGGGCAGAACGGACCTGGCTGCGGGTCGCCGGCGTCCTGGTCCTGCTGGCGGCCCTGGTGCCTATCGCCTACTCGCTGAACCGCGGGCTCTGGCTCGGGCTCGGCCTGCTGTTCGGTTACGGGACCTTCCTGCTCGTACGGCAGCGGCGCTTCACCGCCGTGTGGGTCGCTGTCGCTGTCCTGACCGCGGCCACGGTGGTGGTCGGGATCAGCCCCATCGGGCAGACCGTCACCCTGCGGCTGGAGACCCCGCACAGCAACGACCGGCGCACCGAGGTGGCCGATGTCGTCGTCCGCACCACGCTCCAGGGTTCGCCACTGGTGGGGTACGGCACCAATCGCCAGGTGCTGGGCAGCTTCGCCTCGCTGGCCGGTGGGGGCAGCGCCGACTGCCGCCAGTGCGCTGCCCCGCCGCTGGGCACGCAGGGGTTCGTCTGGCGCCTGGTGCTCACGACGGGCTTCGTCGGCACTGCTCTGTTCGGGCTGTTCATGCTCATCCAGCTGCTCGCTCACGTCCGGCTCCGTGACCCCGTGAGCGTCCTCGGGTGCATGACCATCATGGTCTCCGGCCTGTTCTTCTTCGTCTACGACTCCTTGGAGTCCCCGCTCTTCATGCTCATGCTGGCGATCGGCCTGATGAACCGCCGTAACATCGGTGTCACCGTCACCACGTTGCACGCCCAGTCCCAGGTCGAGACCCAGCCCACGCTGTCGAGGGGGACCCGTTGATATCGCTCAAGCGCAGCGCGCCGCTGCCGCTCAAGAAGCTCGGGCGCCGCGCGTCGGTCCTCGTCGGTGAGCGCACCTCAGAGGTGCGGTTGCTGCCGTCATTCGTGATGGCCGGGGCGCAGCGGTGCGGGACGACGTCGTTGTTCCGGGCGCTCATCGCGCACCCGGCCGTCCTGCCGGCGGTGCACCACAAGGGTGTGAACTACTTCGACGTGAACTACGGCAACGGCTCGCGCTGGTACCGCGGGCACTTCCCCGTCGCGGCGCTGGCTCGGGCGCGCACCCGGGGAGCCGACGAGCCCGTCCAGACCTTCGACGCCAGCGGGTACTACGTGTACCACCCGCACGCGGCCCGCCGGATGGCCGCCGAGCTGCCGCAGGTCAAGGTGGTGGTCATGCTGCGCGACCCGGTGGAGCGAGCGTTCTCTGCGTACAAGCACGAGGTGGCCAGAGGGTTCGAGACCGAGTCCTTCGAGCGCGCGCTGGAGCTGGAGGACCAACGGGTGGGTCCGGAGCTGGAACGGATGATGGGAGACGAGTCCTTCCAGGGCTTCAGCCACCGGCACCACTCCTACCGCCGCCGGGGCCAGTACGCCGAGCAGCTGCACCGCCTGCTCGAGCACCTCCCGCGGGAGCAGCTGCACGTCGTCGACAGCGACGACTTCTTCGCCAGCCCCGCCGAAGAGCTCGCCGCGGTGCTCGAGTTCCTCGGGCTCAGCACCCAGATGCCCGAGACCTTCGGACGCTGGAACGCCCGGCCGGGATCCGACCTGCCCCACCTCGTCCGCACGCGCCTGCGCCGCGAGCTGGAGCCGCACGATGACGCCTTGACCTCGCTCCTCGGCGTCGTCCCGAGCTGGCGGCGAGGCTGAGCTGCCATGCGTCCGCCCTTGTTCGACGTCGGATCTGACCCTGTGCTGGGCCGGCTCCGCAGGCTTGCCCTGCCAGCTGTGCTGGGAGCCCTGCTGGGGCTCGTCGTAGGGCTGGGCGTCCACCAGCTGACGCCCCCGACGTACACCGCGCAGGTGAGGGTCGAGCTGGCCGGTCTGCGTGACCAGATGGACCTCAACCCCGTCGGCTCGAGGGGCCAGCTGGTCACCGTCGACACCGACGCCCAGCTGGCGACGTCCGACGCCGTGGTACTGGCGGTCGCGGCCCAGCAGCAACGCCCGGTGCGCACGGTGCGCGCCTCGCTCCTCGTGACGGCCAGGCCTGTCAGCCGGATCCTGGTGCTGTCGTACACAGCCCGCAGCCCTCAGGCCGCGCAGGAGGGTGCGGCGCTGGCAGCCGACAGGTTCCTGGGGGAACGTGAGCGCCTGTACGTGACGCCGCACCGCGTCTTCCTCGATGAGGTGAGTCGCACGACCGAGGCGATCGACCCACGCTTCGACCTCGCGGCCGCTTCTGGTTCGGTCCCCGGGCGTGAGAGCCTGCGTCGGCGCGCCTTCGTGCGCGAGCTCGACCTGGTGGAGTCCGGGCGGGTGGTGGGCGAGCAGCGTCTGACCGCCGCCGGAGACAGAGGCGACATCGAGGTGCCGCTCACCTCGGGTGCGGCGACCGGCGCCCTGCTTGCGGTCTTGCTGGTGTTGTTGCTCGACCTGCGGCGGGGGATGCGGGCACCGCCCGCCGACACCGTGCGCCGGCGCACAAGCACGCGACCCCCCTCGCGGCTGACCCGACGGGTGGTGGCGGGTGTGGCGGTCACGGTGGTGGTGTGCACAGGGGTGTCGGCGCTCGCGGCGCTGCTGGTGGTGCCGCAGAACTTCGACGGACGGGCCAGGGTCTACGTCCCGCCCGAGGGGGGGAACGCCTACGCCTCCCGGCAGAGCCGGACCGTGCAGGCCGTCGACTTCGGGACGGAGGCGGAGCTGGCACGCTCGGACGAGGTCCTGGACGGGGTCGCGCGCGACCCGCGGGTGCAGTTCTCGAGCCAGCAGCTGCGAGCCCGGACGAGCACCGCGACCCCGGACCGGGGTCAGATCATCGAGATCACGTTCCGTGGTGCCACCCTGGAGCAGACCGAGACGGTCACACAGCTGCTGGCCGAGCAGACGGTAGCGGTCCGAGAGGTGCGCGCGGCGCGCTGGAACGCACAGCAGCAGGATGCCTTCGACGTGGCGATCGCGGCGGCCGAGTCCGATCTCGAAGCAGCGCTCGGGCCTGCGGGCTCCAGAGATCTCGTGAATGCGCTGAACCGGCGCGTGACCCTGCTGCGGGAGGATGCGCGGACCCTGCTGAGCGACCGCGCCGAAGGCGGCAGCGTTCTCTCCACCAGGGTCGAGCGCCGCCAGGCTGACACCTACACCGCGCTCTCGGTCGCTGCTGCGGGCCCGGTCGTCGGTCTGCTGGTCGGCCTGGTCACCCGTGGCTGGACCCGCTCGCCCCGGCTGCGGTACCGCCGTGCGCACTCCCACCTCGCGGTGCCTGCCTCGGCACGCCATTCCGGCCGGCCGGCGTGAGGTTGCGTCGAGGAGCCGGCACGCTCGCGTTCACGGCGGTACTGCTATGCGCAGGCGGCTGCATCCCGTCCGGCGAGGGTCCGGCGCCCGAGGAGGACGAGCCGCAGGCATCTGCGTCGCCTGAGTCGCCCGGCCCCGTCAGCAGCCAGGCATCCACATCCGACTCGCCGGGTCTGTCCAAAGCGCTGCCCCCTCCGGAGGACACCCTCTTCGGAGCCTCGTTCCAGCGTCGTGGCAAGGAGGACTACCCCGAAGCGCTCGACCGCACGGACCAGGCTCTCGGCCTCGAGGTGGTGCGGGTGTTCTACCCCGGGCTGCCCGAGCCGTGGCCGGGCGTGGCACCGGACCGCGACCTGGTCGTCTCCTTCAAGGTCGATCCGCTGGAGGTCCTGTCCGGTCGGCACGACGCCGCGATGCAGGAGTGGTTCCGCACCGCACCCACGGACAGACGCGTGTACTGGGTGTACTGGCACGAGCCCGAGAACGACAGCGAGGCAGGCCTGTTCGAACCGGAGGACTTCCGGCTGGCCTACGCCCACCTGGCAGAACTGGCCCAGGGAGCGGGCAACCCGGACCTGCACGCCACGGTCGTACTGATGTCGTACAGCCTGTCTCCGGAGAGCGGGCGGGACTGGCTGGACTGGTTCCCGCCCGCGGACAGCGTCGACGTGCTCGCGTGGGATGTCTACAACAGGGGCACCGGGTCAGCCTTCTACCCTCCTCCGGAGGAGCTGTTCGGGCCCTTGGAGGAGGCCTCCAGCTCCGTGGGCAAGCCCTTCGCGATCGCCGAGCTGGCCAGCCCCAAGGCACCGGGAGACCGCGGCGTGGAGCGGGCGGCCTGGATCACCCAGGTCGGCTGCCACCTCCTGGAGGCCGACGCGCACTTCGCGACCTGGTTCGACTTCCTGTGGAACGACGGCAAGGACGACTACCGGCTGCGGGACAGGCCATCACAGAAGGCGTGGCACGAGCTGTCTGGTCTGCAACCGGGGAGCCCGCGGTGCGACGGGGGCTGACGCGCGAGGTGCCCCGGCGGCACCAGCTCGCGACTCGACCTAGAATGATGGTGATGGTGGCCTGCGCAGGGCCGCAGCGAAGGAGGGGGCACGTGCACCGGACAGCTGATGTCGTGCGTGTGGTGGGCGCAACCGTCTTGGCGCTCTCGCTCGCTGCCTGCAGCCAGGCTGGCGCAGAGGTCGTCACCGCCCCCATCACCTCGCCACCCCCCCTGCCGGCCCAGGAGAGCACGCAGATGGTGCTCTCGGTCGACTTCGACGAGGCGGACGGTCCGCTGGGGCAGGGCGCCCCGGTCGCCGACGACAGCGGCCACCACATGACGGGGATCGTCACGCTCGGCGGTCTGCCGACCGAACCGCTGTCGGCGGTTGCCGGGACGGACGGGCAGGCGCTGCGCTTCGCCCGACCGTGTGATGGAGGAGTCGATGTCTGCCCCAAGGGCATTGTGGAGTTCCCCTCGACGGCTCTGCTCAACCCCGGTACCCGTGACTTCCGGTTCGGCGCCAGCGTGCTGCTGTCGGCCGCTGAGACCTCCGACGGTGCGAACGTCATGCAGAAGGGCTTCAACGCGGGCGGGGGAAGTCAGTGGAAGCTCCAGGTAGACGGCGAAGCAGGTCACCCCAGCTGCGTGATCGCCGGCATGGACGAAGGCCAGAGCGTCGTCGTCACCGCAAAGACGCCCGTCGCCGACGGTCAGTGGCACGATGTCGAGTGCGTGCGGACGGACGGGGACCTGACGGTGCTGGTCGACGGGGTGGAGAGCAACAGCAAGCCGATCGACACCGAGATCATGGTCGAGCCCCCCAGCGCGGTGCGTATCGGCGGCAAGAGCGTCAAGTCCGACAACGACCAGTTCTTCGGCGTCATCGACAACGTGTTCCTGGCGATCGCGCCTGACTGAGGCTCACCCTTACGGGTGATCACAACAACTCACCGTCGTGAGATTCTCTTCTTCTGTGCTGGGAAAGAGGACGGGGAGGGGCCCATGCGGATCACGAGAGCAGCCGCTGTCGTTGCGGGGCTGAGCATGGTGTGTCTGACCGCCCTGCCGGCTCAGGGGGACACGTATGTCGCCGTGGCCAACTGGGAGATGGACGAGCTCCCCGAAGCCGAGGTCATGTCGGACTCTTCGGGCAACGCATTCGACGGGGACGTCGGTGACGAGGTCGTCACCGGAGTGGTCGTGGCCGAGGACAACGCAGCCTACCGCTTCGCGCGGGTCAAGCCGAATACACCTCCGGCCCGTCCTGAGCACAACGTCGTCGTCCCGCATGACCACAGACTGAACCCCGCCGACCGTGACGAGTACGTCGTCGAGGTGCGGCTGCGTACGACGAACAAGTTCGGGAACGTCGTCCAGAAGGGACAGGCGGGGGCCCGGGGCGGCTACTGGAAGATCCAGCTGCCCCTGGCCGAGCCCTCGTGCCTGTTCCGGGGGCCGGGGGGCGTGACCAACGCGGTGCGGGCCCGAGGCAAGCCGATCGACGACGACAACTGGCACACGATCCGTTGTGAGGCGACGCCGGACAAGGTCGAGATGTTTGTTGACGGCGTCTTCATCGGGCGCAACCGGGGCCTGACCGGCCGCATCGCCAACGATGAGCCGGTCTACATCGGCGGCAAGGGCTTCTGCGACCAGATCAAGATCACTTGCGACTACTTCGGCGGCGACATCGACTACGTCCGGCTCGAGGGGCGCGACGCCACATGAGGTTGCACCGTTCCGTCGTCCTGCTGGTGGTGGCCGCGTTCGCGGTCGCCACACCTGTCCCGGCATCGGCGGCTGACCCCAGTGGCGCGCTTTCGGTAGGCGCGAACGGGTTCGGCCAGCTGGGGAACGGCACGACCACGTCAAGCCTGGCAGCAGCTGCTGTGCAGGTGCCCTCACCGGTAGCGGTAGCCAGCGGGCGCGATACCGCCTACGCCCTGGACGCCGGCGGCCGGGTGTGGGCCTGGGGCAACAACTCCAAGGGCTCGGTGGGTGACGGCACGTTGACTCATCGTTCGACGCCCGTGCCTCTGCCGCTCACGGGAGTGGTGGAGGTGGAAGCCGGGCACTATCACGGGCTGGCTCTGAACGAGAGCGGGCAGGTGTGGGCCTGGGGGTTCGGTCGCCTGGGGCAGATCGGAGACGGGGAGGCGAAGAACCGGCGCATACCCACCAGGGTGGATGGTCTGCCGGCGATCAAGAGCGTTGCCGCTGGCCGTGACTCAAGCTATGCCGTCGCCGTGGACGGCAGCGTGTGGGCCTGGGGAAGCGATGCCTTGGGTGAGATAGGAGACGGGGGCACTAGCACCACCCGGTTGACGCCGATCAAGTTGCTGAACCTGACCGGGGTGGTAGAGCTCAGCGTGGGGCGCAACCACGTCCTGGCCCGCACCGCGTCAGGCGAGGTGTGGGCCTGGGGGGACAACCAGTACGGCCAGGTGGGCAACGGCACCACGCTGCGCCAGACCGCCCCCGTGAGGCTGTCGTTGCCGGGAGCGCTCCACGTCGACGCGGGGGCGCACCACTCCCTCGCCGTGACGACGTCCGGCGAGGTGTTCAGCTGGGGCCGCGGCTACCGAGGCCAGCTGGGCCACGGCAACACCACCAGCCGCAGTGTCCCTGCCAAGGTGGCAGGGCTGATGGGCATCGTGGAGGTCGGTGACGGCCGCGACCAGTCGTTCGCCATGAATGCGGCCGGGGACCTGTGGGCATGGGGTAGCAACACCACCGGCCAGCTGGGGGATGGGACGGCCACGCGCCAGACGCGGCCCGTCGTCACCGGGCTCACCGGAGTCACGGTCGCGCAAGGTGGATCGGAACACACGATCTTCTTCCGCCGTTGACGCAGCACCCTCGCCAGCGGCAAGGGCTCGCGGGTCGTGTCGGCGGTTTCAGCGGTTCAGGTACCCGTACCGGGCCAGGACCGGCATGCCGACGGCCGTGACGATCCGGCGGTCGCGCGGGGTCATGGTCCTGCGCCACTCCTCGTCCAGACGCAGCTCCTGCGGCCCGTTCCGGAACCGGGAGGGGTTGCCACCGATACCATGGCTGGGGCCGAGCGTGGCCGTGCTGCCGTCCACGTGGGGGAGCAGCGCAGGATCATCAGGGAGCCCCAGCCGGCCCAGCGCCTGCAGGACCGCTGCGGCGGGTGCGGCTACCAGGTCCTCGTAGCGCATCCGGTGGTAGTGCGGCGCCACCCGTCCGATCACCTCGGCCTCGGTCTGGAAGGCGGTCCAGCGCGCCGCGGTGCTGGCGACCGGGTGCACGGCCATCGTCGGCCGTCCACCCACGGTGTGTGGCCTGGCTACCCCGCTCTTCGCCCAGGAGAAGGCCACGCCGCGCACATCGCGCACCAGGTGCAGCAGGCGCACGTCGAGACCGCTCGAGCGGGCCAGCGCCAGACCCTGCGCCGGCCACTTGCTGGCGTCCACGACGACGCGGGCGCCTGAGACCTCGCGCACGGCGCCGAACAGACGGGCGTAGTGGTCCTGGTACTCGGCAAGGTCTGAGGCCATCGCACGGCCGTGCGGGCGTGCGAGGAGCTGGGGGAGCTTGCGCTGGCGGGCGACGTTGCGCTGCAGCCCTGCCATCCGGGAGACCAGCTCGCTGCTCCAACCACCAAAGGCGCGCCGGCCGACCTCTGTCCAGAACTCGCACCGGGAGAAGGGTTCTCCGCAACCGCACTTCTCGTCCTGCGGCGCCACCCAGCGGAACAGCTCGATGAGCTCTCCTACGTTGGCGAACCCCTCAGCACCTCCCAGCACTCGCTCGAGCAGGGTGCTGCCGGAACGGCCGGAACCGGTGATGTACAGCACCTGTGGACGATCGTCTTCGGATCTCCAGGGGCCGTCGGCGCCGCCGGCGCGGGTCACAGGTCCATGCTCTTCATGCCCCGATCCTCCCACACGAGGTACCGCCCCGAGGGTGGATGCGCGCGCTCCGGGCAAGTGGGCCGCCCCCCCTGCTGGTGCGCGGCCACGGCTCCTGTGCCGTGAGACGATGTCGCCGATCGCCACGGCTGGGCACGGTTCCGGCCGACCCGCCGCCAAGGCGGTGCCGTGTCTCCGCGTGAGACCTCTGGAAAGGGCTCAGGTCCGCGATGATGCGCCCCGTCGACCCGTACGCCATCGAGGTGGTGACCAGCCTGTTCCCCGGTCGCGGCCGCCCCGAGGTCGTGCGCTCGACGGGGACACCGGACGCCGGGACGTCGGAGTGGTGGGTCCTGCCGTCCCGTCGTCGGGCGCGTCTGCTGGTCCCGGCCGGACGCCCTGGTGCAGCGGTGATGCTCAGCCGGCATGGCGCGGGTGCGCGCAACGTGGCCCGGGGAGTGGTCGCACGGGCCGTCACCTCGGGGCTTGCTGCACGGCTCCCGCTGCCCCGGCTGCGGTTGGGCGGTCAGGTGGCGCAGAGCGAGCTGGAGGGTGTGCTGCAGCGGCTGCTGGGGCAGCAGATCGTGCTCGGTGTGCTGATGGGCCCCCCGCGTCCGAACCGCAAGCCCGTGCTCCAGGTCTTCGGGCCGGACGGCGCCACCCTGGCCTTTGTCAAGGTGGGCACCGATCCGCTGACGTCGGACCTGGTGCGGCGCGAGGCCGGTTGCCTGCGACGGGTCCTGGCTGGAGACCTCAAGGTCGTGCAGCCTCCTAGGGTCCTGCACGCCGGCCCGGTGGGTGGCCTGGAGTTGCTGGCCCTCGAGCCGCTGGAATCCAGCCAACGGGCGGGCCGTGACAGCGCTGTCGCTCCACCCCTGGAGGCCATGGCGGAGGTGGCGGGCTCGCAGGGCGTCCGCCGGGAGACGTTGTCCACCAGCCGGTTCTGGCTCGACGCGGCATCGGCTGCAGATGCCGCGCAGAACCCGACCTTGCGCGGTCGGGTCCACGACGTGCTCGCTCAGCTCGAGCGCCGCTTCGGCGCGCGGGAGGTGGTGATGGGCAGCTGGCACGGCGACTGGGCACCGTGGAACATGGGCACGGCGGCAGGACGGGTGCAGGTATGGGACTGGGAACGGTACTCCGACGCCGTCCCGTGGGGGCTCGACGCGGCTCACTTCCTGGCCCAGCGGGTCAGGCACGCCTCGCCCGCTCGGGCCGAGCAGGAGCAGGTGTACCGCGATGAGCTGCCGCACGTGCTGCGCAGCGCGGGCGAGCACGGGCCGGAGCAGGACCCCACCATCGTGCTGCTGGCCTATCTGGTGACGATCTGCCTGCGGTTCGCTGCGGCAGAGGGCGGCGCGGCGCCTGGTACCCCCCACCCGCGGGCCGTGTGGGCGCTGGACCTGGCCGAGCGCGTGCTCGCCGAAGCACCGGTACAGCGGTGACCGAACAGCTCGACACGCCCCAGCACGTCCGCAAGATCGCCCGGTCCGGAAGCCTGAACGTGCTCGGCGCGGGCGTCGGTGCTCTGGCTGGCTTCGGTCTGACGCTGGCACTGACGAACGGGCTCTCGCAGGGGGCTGCAGGAACGGTCTTCGCCACCACGTCCCTGTTCCTGATCGTGACGGCCATCGTGCAGCTCGGTACCGAGTCGGGGATGGCTCGGTGGCTGCCCGTGAAGCTGGCCACGGGCCGGACGGACCAGCTGGGCGCGGTGCTGAGGGCCGGCCTCGTGCCGACGGTGCTGCTGTCGGTCACGGTGGCAGGGGTCCTCGCGGTCTTCGCTCCCCGGGTCGCCGGGCTGCTGGTCGACGACAGCGTCGACACCGTGACGGCCCAGCTGCGGATCCTGGCGGCGTTCCTGCCGCTGGCCGCGTCTCTGAACGTGGTGCTGGCCTCGACCCGGGGTCTGCGCACTGTCCGTCCCACCGTGCTCGTCGAGTCGGTCGGTCGCAGCATCCTGCAGCTGGCCGCGGTGGCCGCCGTGGCAGCGCTCGGCGGTACGGCGGATCTGGTGGTGCTCGCCTGGGCCGGGCCGTACCTGTTCGCGCTGCTTGCGGCCGTGGTGTGGCTGATGCTGCTGCTGCGTCGCCTGAAGCGGCGGACGGACGCTGGCACTGAGCCGAGCGAGGTCTGGAGGCGGCCCAGGCGAAAGGTTGCTCGCCAGTTCTGGGCGTACACCGGCCCGCGCGCCGTGGCCACGATCGCCCAGACCGTGCTCAAGCGGTCCGACATCGTCCTGGTCGCGGCCTTGCGCTCGCCGGCCGAGGCTGCGGTGTACGCAGCGGCCAGCCGCTTCGTCACGCTGGGCCAGGTCGGCGTGCAGGCGCTGCAGCAGGCTCTGGGACCGCAGCTGAGCGCGATGTTCGCCCGCGGCGAGAAGGACGAGGTGCAGGAGGTCTACCAGCTGACGACGGCCTGGTCGATCATGATGGCCTGGCCCATCTACATCACCTGCGCGGTGCTCGCGCCGGTGGTGCTGCTGCTCTTCGGTGACGGCTACACCGAAGGCGCACCGGTGGTCGTTCTGCTTGCTGCGGCCATGCTGGTGTCCGTGGCCAGCGGGTCGGTGGACACCGTGGTGCTCATGTCGGGGCGGAGCTGGCTGAGCCTGGCGAACACGCTGGTCGCGCTGGTGGTCAACGTCGCGCTCAACCTGCTTCTGATCCCCGGGTACGGGATCGTGGGGGCGGCGATCGCCTGGGCGGTGGCCATCGTGGTGCGGAACGCCTTGCCACTGGTGCAGATCCGGCGCGAGCTGGGGATGTCCCCGTTCGGGTCGGTGACCGCCCTGGTGGCTGGGTCGGCTTTCGGGCTGCTGGCGGTCGTCCCCGGAGCACTCGTGCTGCTCGGCGTCGGCACCTGGTGGGTGGTGCTCGCGCTGGGGCTTGGCGCCCTGGCCTACCTGGGCGTCCTGCTGCGCGCCAGGAAGCAGCTGCGGCTGGCTGAGCTGACGGGCGCCTTGCGCGCCGGACGGCGGCGCGGGTCCCGAAAGTGATCCGGTCGGGTCACGCGGACCCTGCGGACGCAGCAGTGGCTGCAACGACGGTATGTCGCTGCAGCCACTGCTGCTCTGTCCAGGGAGGTGCGGTCAGGACGCCGTGCGAGCAGCGCGGGACTGCTGCACCGTGGCCTGGAAGGCCGCGAGCCGGTCGCCGGTCAGCGTCCAGTCGATGCCCTCGCGGTTGTTGACGCTGGAGTTGAAGATCGCGGCGAAGGCGAACCGGGGGTCGGCGAGGATGGCGTCCCCAGCCGCGGTGATGGCCGCGGCGTTCAGGCCGTTGTACTCGCCGATGCCGAGGCGCTTGACACCCACGCGGTCAGCCCACTCGGACAGCCGGGTGATCTTCACGCCCGCGTGCTCGCCGGGCTGCTCGGCAGTGCCGCCGTGGTAGGTGTCAGCAGCCACGACCTCGGACACGCTCAGCACGTCCGCCGGCAGCCACTGCGCGATCTCGGCGTCGCTCAGACCCTGCGGGCCGTTGCTCCACCAGAAGCCGTTCACGATCGGACCGGCGTCCACGTTGGCGGGAGCCCCGAGGATCGGCAGCGCCTGCCGCATCATGGATGCGTAGTTGGTGGGCGTGCCGTCACCGCTCGGCTCGTGGTGCAGGGTCACGAAGACCGGGCCGGGAACCGCTGCGAGCTCGGTCGCCAGGCTCTTCAGCTGCGCGTCGTACGTGCCCTGGCCGACTCCCGCCCAGTCGTTCGACGGGATCTTGAAGGACAGGATCGGCATGCGGCCGGCTGCCGTCTCGGACTTGGCCAGACTGATCCCGAAGTCGGGGGTGGCAAGGTCGTCGAAGATCCGGCGGCTGTCGACGCCACCGGTCTCGGCCAGTCGGGTGTCCCACTGGCCCGCGGGGGAGGACATCCCGATGCGGACGACGGTCTTGGCGATGGGGGCCGGTGTCGTCACCGTGTACGTGAGAACCAGGCGGGGTCGTCCTGCTGCCGCCTCCTTGGAGATGAGCTCCGCGGTGCCGGCCGGGGTGGTGACCCCGAACGCACGCGTCGTCCCGGGCGTGAGGAGCTGCTGGACGTTGTAGGACAACGACTTGCTGCCCGACGCAGGGGCGATGGAGGCGAGGGTGTCGGTGGCCTTTACGCCCGTCTTGACCGTGACCGTGCCCTCGGTCCAGGACGTCGAGGAGAGTCGGCGCAGGTCCACGCGCGCCGGCAGGTTGCGGTCTGCGGTGAGCTGGAGCTTGGCGCCGCTCAGCACGCCGAACTCAGGCGCGGCGGGCACCTTGAACTTGAACAGCGCGGTCTTGGACGCAGTGCCGACCTTGCTGGCCACCACCTTCACCGCGCTGCCGGTGTTGCGGTTCGGCGCGGCCGAGTCGAGGTAGGCGTCGTCGCTCGGGACGACGGTCACCGTCTCGGTGGTGATGGTGGGGCTGGCCGGGACGGTCGCTGCCGACGCGGGAGCGGTGGCGAGCAGCGCGCTACCCGCCACCGCGGAGACGACGAGGGTCGAGAGCGCGCGAGATGCGCTGCGGCCGTTGCTGCGCTGGGACATGTGGGGCTCCGTAGGGGGTGAAGGAGAAGCAGTGTGGTGTCCCCCAATAAGTCGTCCCTGCGGCCGAGCCCCTTGAGGCGATCACACGGACGCCGACCCGAACGGATCGACGCTCACCGAATGTGACCACGCGCCGAGATCTTCACCCTGCTGGATCTGCCAGAGGCGGCGCAGCACGCCGGCCGAGCATCACTCCTCGTCGACGGCATGACGACAATGACTGCTACGCAACGGTATTCACGAGAATGTGCATCAAGCGTCAGACGTTGTCCGGCTCACCACATCTACGTCGGCCAAGGCATTGTCAGAACGCCGGCTGGTGTGCTCGTCTCGCGCTGGAGGAGGGGGCGCCTGGCGATGGCAGCACTCGACGGCGACCGGTGCCCTGGAGCACTCCATCGACGTAAGTCTCTGAACTCGCCTCGGTCTGGGCCTCGGTGCATGACCAGGCCCAGGTGGGTGACCAGCTCGTCGTCGCCCTTACCTGTCAGATCGACTCATGGTGGTGCGGTGAGGTCGATGGGGTGTACCCGGTCTCGGTACTTGTTGATGGCCGGCGAGGCTACCTTCGACAACCCGGCCGGGTCCGCGAGGCCGGATGCCGACGCAGGGGGTGACCTGACGGGTCATGGGTGCCTGACGGGATGGAGCGACATGGTGGCCAGCGTTGAGAGCGTGTGGACGCTCGGATGGCACGACCCAGGTCGCCGGAGCTATCACCTCGAGGTGTGGCCTGCGCGGCGTCAAGGAGTCGGCGACATCGCTGGACCGGGCCGCGTACGAGAACAGCCGACGTCGTGGACAGCGTTACGGAGCCGACCTGAGCGAGCAGGAGCAAGTAGCGGAGCGGGAGCGCAATCTGCGAAAGATGGCAACGCCCAAGCAGGGCCGCAGTATCGGAGCAGGCGACATCAGCCTCGTGCCGGCAGCCGAAGATCTCAACGCGACCTGCTAGGCCTCCTGCTGGGGGGTCGCCGTACCGATTTTGTCTTCTTCCTTCTCCTGCGCCCGCTCGGCCCGCGAGACCAGCATCGGCAGCCCGTGGCGGTGACGCACGGCCATCCACAGCGGCGGCGCGACCAGGAGAGCGACGAGCAGCGTGATGCCCGTCGCGACGTTGCTCACGTCAAGCAGCTTCAGCGCCGAGGCGAGCAGCACGAAGGCCAATGCCCGTCGCACCAGACCGCCCGGGGCGCGTGAGGACAGCTGTGCGCCGATGTACACGCCCGGGATGGCGCCGACCAGCAGGGCGGCAGTCAGCTCCATCTGGAAGTCACCGAAGAGGATGTGCGCGATCGCTGCGGAGATGACCAGGGGAACGGCCTGCACCAGGTCCGTGCCGACCAGCTGGCTCGCCTTGAGGCCCGGGTAGAGGGCCATCAGCGCGATGATGATGAGGGACCCGGAGCCCACCGACGTGATGCCGACGACGATGCCGCCGACCACGCCGACCAGGATCGTGGGCAGCGGTCGGGCCACGATCCGCGGCGGTCCCTGCGGAAGGGGCGCGAGCCGACCTGTGCGTCGTCGAGCCCGCTCCACCAGCCGCATGTAGGCACGGACCGCTAGCCCAAGGGCTGCCAGGAGCAGCGCGAGCCCGAGTGCCAGCTGGATCGCGTCCTGGATCTCCTGCCCGTCACCGAGGGAGCGGGCCAGCAGCACGCCGGCAAAAGCAGATGGCACAGAACCGATGCAGAGCCACTTCACCAGCTCCATGTTCACGGTCCCGCGGCGCAAGTGGACGACCGAGCCGACAGGCTTCATCACCGCGCTGGCGACGAGGTCGCTGGAGACCGCCGTGAGCGGGGGAACCCCGAAGAAGAGCACCAGCATCGGTGTCATCAGGGCGCCTCCGCCCATCCCGGTCAGTCCGACGACGATTCCGATGCCGAAGGCGGCGATCGCCATCAACGGGTCCATGATTCTCCCTCAGGTGCCAGCCACTGACCGGCGCGTAGGTAGTCGGTCACCACGGTGAGGGCCGCGTGCTGATCCAGCTGCGAGGTGTCGACGACGACATCGGCGTCATGCGGCTCCTCATAGGGATCACTGATCCCGGTGAAAGCCGGGATCTCACCGGCACGGGCTCGAGCGTACAGCCCCTTGAGATCGCGTCGCTCGCACTCCGCGAGCGGGGTGGAGACGTGCACGAGGACGAGGTCGCCGACCTCCTGCACCATCGCCCGCACCTGTTCGCGGGTGCGGGCGTACGGGGCGATCGGTGCACACACGGCCACCCCTCCGTGCCGTGCCACCTCGGCCGCGACGAAGCCGATCCGCAGCACGTTGAGCTCGCGGTCCCTGCGGTCGAACCCGAGCCCTGCAGAGAGCATCCGCCGGACGTGGTCGCCGTCCAGCAGGCTCACCCGCCGCGCGCTGGTGGCCTCCACGTGCTCTGCCAGAGCCCGGGCCAGGGTCGACTTGCCAGAGCCCGACAGCCCGGTCATGAGGACGACGAGCCCTCGGCGGAAAGCGGGCGGGCGCCACCGGCGAAGCTCCTCGAGCACCGAGCGGTCCACCGGATCCAGGCCTGGGGCCGGCTCCACGTCCTGGCGGTGCCCGTCCAGCATCCGCACCCAACCCGCTTCGCCGGGTTGATCGCGTCCCGCCAGCGATCCTGGCGTCAGCAGCTCTGCGGCGCCCAGGCCCGCGGCGAGGTGCTGGCACAGGTTCTCGTCGCTCACCGGGTCGCGCCAGGCGAGTGTGGCCGTCACCACGACAGCCCCGGTTCGTGCGGCCGCTGCCTCAGCAAGGCGCAGCATCATCTTGACGCCCAGGCCGTCCGGCGAGGGACCGGCGACCGGGACGACGAGCACCACGGTGCGGCCCTGCTGCACGTGATCGGCCAGCACGCGCTCGTCATCAACCAGCAGTGGGCGGCCGAGCACCACGACGGTTGGCTCTGCGGTGGAGTCGGGCAGCGGCTGCGCGGACAACCGCAGCCCGTGACCTGGCCCCGTGCTCCGGCCCGCGGCGAGTCGGGCGCGTCCTTGGACGGTGGCGAACCCCTCGTGCACGTCGGGGCTGATGACGACGTCGCCAAGATGCACCACCGGAATGGCCTCGGCGTCGACGACCGTCATCGCCCCGGCTGCTGCTGCTGCCGCCGCCGTGCTCGGATCGAGCACGAGGCTGCACCAGCCGGGACCGGTGTGCTCACCGGGCTCTGGAGGGGGCACCGGCCCGCCCAGCCTCACGCCGTGGCGCAGCAATCCGTCGGCGACCATCAGCAGATCAGCCAGCACGATGTCGTCGAAGGGGACGACCGGGGCCTTCAGCTCCTGCGATTCTGCTCCCTGTCCCACGCCCAGCCCTTCCGGTGGTGTCGGTCGCCAGCGGGTCGGACGATCCGGGCGGGAGGCTCGATCATGACCCACACCGAGGCGTGCCGTCAGCAGAACCCAAACCTCTGCCCCTCTAGCCCCTAGCACCACGGCGGGGGCCGATCCCACCGACAGTGACACGAATGGGTGATTTCGGGCCGCGGAATGGCGACCTTTCAAGCATTAGTGGTTCACTCTGCGTGATCTGGCACGCCGAGTGCTCCGACCGTCCTAGGAGAATCATGCGCTTGCTTCCCGTTGCTGCTGCCGCTGCTGTACTGGTGCTGGCTGTGTCTACGCCGGCACAGGGGGCCACCGGGTCCGTGGCCCGCTGGGGGATGAACGAGCCCGCTGGTGCGAGCACCATGTCCGACTCCTCCGGCAACGGGCTGAAGGGGCACATCGGTTCGGACGTCCAGGTAGGCACTGGTTACGCGGGGGCGACGGGCTACCGGTTCCCGACGGTCGAGCCGGACGAGAGGCCGGTCCGTCCCGAGCACACCGTGATCGTGCCGGACGACCACAAGCTGAACCCGGGCTGGGCTGAATTCGGCGTCGAGCTGCGGGTGCGCACGCACGGCAACGGGGGCAACATCATCCAGAAGGGGCAGGCCAGGACCGAGGGCGGATTCTGGAAGATCGAGCTGAACGCCGGCGAGCCGACGTGCGTGTTCCGGGGAGCGGACGGCATCACGAACGCCGTGCGTGCCCGCGGGCTCGCCGTCTCGGATGGCGCCTGGCACACCATCCGGTGCGAGCAAAGCCCCGGTGCCATGGATCTGTGGGTCGACGGGAACCACGTCGGTCGCAACCTGGGTCGTCTGGGTCCGATCGCCAACGGGCACCCGGTCTCGATCGGCGGAAAGCAGCGCTGCGACCAGGAGAATGTCGGTTGCGACTACTTCAGCGGCACCATCGACTGGATCAGCATCACGAAGTCGTGAGCCGGGCACCCGGCCGCACGGTGGGTGCCGGGGCCTGAGGGTCAGCTGGTGCGGGGCAAGACCGTCGCGATCGCTGATCCGACGCTCTTGGTGAAGGCGTACTTCTTGGCGGCGGACTCGTCCAGCGACCAGTTCACGTGCTCTTTGGAGTTGCGCTCGGAGTGGAAGTATGACACCACCCCCAGCTTGTCGGTGTTGGCGGCCGCCCAGGCCCAGGACGTGTTCCACCACGAGGCTGCGGTAGGTGACCCGAACGTCTCGGTGACCCCGGTCTCGCCGATGCCGATCATCTTGTTGCCGAAGCCGCGCTTGACCAACCACTCGTGGATGAGTTCCAGACGAACGTCAAAGGCGTTGCCGGAGCCGTTCTGATAGCAGTCGATGCCCAGGAAGGACATCCGCTGCAGCACCGACGAGGGAAGCCAGGCATCGGGGTCGGTACCCGTGTTTCTGGGGTTGAAGGCCCAGTCTCCCAGGATCGGCACGAAGGAGACATGGTCGAGATTGGCTGAGGCGCGCATCACGTCGCTGCAGCGCGACCAGGCTCCGGCGAACGCTGCGCCATCGGGGGAGTCGTTGCTGGGCTCGTGGTGGAACGTGACGATGATGGGCTTGGAGACCGTCGCGTAGGCCCGGGCGCGGGCCGCCAGCTCGGCGTCGTGCTTGCCGGCGGCGACGTCCTTCCAGGTCGGGGCGCCTGCCGGCGGCTTGAACGAGACCCACGGTAGGCGGTTCGCCTGGTGATCCGCAGCGATCGTGGCGAGCTCGTCCTGGGTCTGGGTCCAGGTGTAGAAGGTGCGCCTGGCGCCGAGCTTGCCGACCATGTTCTCCACGGTCGTGATCGCCACCGGGCTCGAGACGCCCAGGTACACCCGACCAGGCTGGTGCCCGGCCCAGCGGGC